>Ga0256404_1001757_pt1 | contig 50644 bp, 47 predicted proteins | sample RumenRJG_01DNA_FD_185990 | JGI IMG/M metagenome (GOLD analysis project Ga0256404, IMG submission 185990) | Bovine rumen microbial communities from Lethbridge, Alberta, Canada - RJG_01 | ecosystem: Host-associated > Mammals > Digestive system > Stomach > Rumen | place: Canada: Alberta | collected...
TCTTTGCCCATGGTTATGACATTTGTTTTTGTGGTGAAAGCAAAGATAACCAAAAGGGCTGATACTTCATGTGAGTACCAGCCCTAAATTTATCAAATCATAAAAGTTTTGCCGGACAGCAATAAAAAAAAGTTTCCTAATCGGCGGGATATTTCCTGAAAAAAGTCGTATAACAAATAGAGACAGGTTACAAAAACAAGTGTGAAAACGGACCAAGAAATCATAGAAGCCATCAAAGGCGGTGGCAGCAAAGGACAGAGCCTGATGGTCAGTCGCTACGGGCAGCAGGTGTTCGCGATGGTCGTCCGCCAAGTGGGCGACGCGATGGATGCCGAGGAACTGACGCAAGACACTTTCCTACGCGCCTTCAGCCACATCGGGAGCTACGACCCCAATCGGGCATCGCTCGGCACGTGGCTCTGCCGAATCGCCTACCGCCTGACGCTCGACTTCCTGAAACGCCGCCGTCCGCAAATTGTCTCAATAGAAGACACGGAGGTTTGGCAGACAGACATCGGCGAGGAGCAACTGGCCGCCGAACTGTCCACAGGCAGCGAGGAACGCATACGCCGACTGGAACTGCTGATGGACGACCTGCCGCCCGACGACCGCCTGTTGCTCACGCTCTACTACTTCGAGAACCGTCCGCTCGACGAATGTGCGTTCATCATCGACGCAACGGCCCACGCCTTGGCAAACCGCCTCTACCGAATCCGCAGAAAACTATTCAAACAACTTCAGAAATATGACAAACTATAAAGATACCGACCTTCGAGAAGCCCTGCGCCGCCGATATTCCGACACGCCGCAGTTGTCCGCCGACTTCGCCGACCGACTGATGCAGCGAACCGAGGAGCAGACGGCGAAGCCCAAGCGTCGTCGCGTCTGGCTCTATTCGGGCATTGCTGCCGCAGCCGCCAGCGTCTTGTTGTTGCTGACACTACATTATAATAAGGTAGAGCCGAAACAAGAAAACATCGTGGCACAGCAAACGGAACAGCCAACCACGACGAAGAAAACCGAAGAAACGCCAACAACAACGGTGACGAAAGAAGAAAAAACAATGGTGGCGGAAGCAAAAACTACGGTCGCAAAAGAAAAAACGACGGTCAAGCAGGCAAAAACAATGGTAACGGAAGAAAAAACGACGGTCAAGCAAGAAAAGCCGATGCTGGCACAAGCCACACAGCACCAACAGCCGCAAGTGCAACCGCAAATCCAGCCTCAACCCATCGCCGAGAAGAAAAAGACCGATGAAAAAGTGAAAAAGGCCGAGATTGACTTGAAAAAGCAACTTCACTATGCCGAATTGGAGATGGAAAAGGCCACTCACAGGCGGCAGGCGGCCTACGAAAAGGAAATGAAACAACGCTGTTTGCAACTGGTTTTGACCATCTTGACACCGCAAGAGGAAGAAAAAGAAGCAACAGCCGGAAAAGTGAGAACGCAACAAAGTTAAACCCCATTAAAATAAAAACTTATGAAAACAATCAGACTAACCCTGCTCTTCTGGGCCGTGAGCCTTGCAGCAGCAGCACAAAACAGAGCGGTTGAAGAAGCCTTCAGGCAGTTCCTTGCCACGCCCGGCATTGCCACCTCTGAAAGCGTCATCCGCGAACGCGACTTGAGCAAGCCCGGCAACCCGATGAAATCGACGTGCGAAATCTGGGATTTCACCTGCGACGCCAGTTTGCTGAGCCACATCGAGCAGTTGTCGCGAACAATGACGGCAAACTCGTCGTCGGAACAATGCTATTACGTGAAAACGCACACGGCCGGCCGTATGGACTGGCACGACATCCTCGTCGGCGACGACCCGACCCGACTGGTGGAACTGGGGCGAAGCGAGCGCAGCAACTACACCCTCGTGAATTTCCTCGACACGCTCGAAACCACCCCTACCCACCGTTTCGCCTATGCCTTGGAGTGGATTGAACAAAACGTCCCCTTCAAACTGAAAGAGCAGAACGGAAAACTGGTCAAAACGCCCATCACGGAAAAAAACTACAAGGGAAAAGTCGTGATTACCTACGCCACAATGCCACAAGCCAAGCCTCAAGCGAAGAATACTCAGATAAAATATATCGATTCTTTCGAAGACGAAGATTTGGCATCAAAAAGACTCGAATTAACGGAAAAAGACATCATTGAAATAAAAAAAGATTTAAAGGAAATGGACATCGCTGAAATAAAACCCTTTTTTGATTTTTTTAGTGAGGTGACAGAGTTGAGGAATCAGTTAGAGAACGGCTTGATTGATCAAAGTGAATTTAAAAGGGCTATCAAAGATAAAGCGTTGATAATGCCCAGACCCAAATCTGATCTTGCTGAAGAAGACATTAGGAATTTTATGGTAGTGGACATCGATGACCTAAAAACTGTTCGCGATTTGTTTGGTGAAGCCATCAAAAACAAGAAAAAATAACCCTTAAAATTGAAGATCATATGAAAACAACGAAACGACTTGCCACACTGCTCATTTGCCTTTCGGTGGGCGCAGCGATGATGGCACAAAGCGACAAACAGATTCGCTACGACAAGGAATCTGACCTCGAAGGCATCGAAATGGAACCCCAACTGCTCTCGATGCACGAGAACTACGACCCGATGGACCACTCAACGTGGCCAGTCTTTTCCACACCGTGCGTCGCCGCCGTCGCCTTGCAGAGTGACGATTTGGTGGAGCGCACGGCACTCTGGTGTACCAAGAAGGCAACTTATATGCTCACCATCTCAGAACATTGGCTAAACAGGGTTTACACTACGACCGCAACAGAGTTTATCCGCGACAGCAAGACTGGAAAGAAATACTACATCAAGGAAAATAAGGGTGCACCAGTCGGTGTTTCTTACAAGATCAAAGGAAACGAGGGCAAGTACATCTACTCAGTTTCCATCTATCCACCACTGCCCAAAAACTGCACCCACATCGACATCGGAGAAGACGTTGAACCCGAGAAGGTACCCAATGTCACAAATTGGGTAAAAACTCCCATCATCAAAAACATCCCCGTCCGTCAGCTGCAAGCGAACCAGTATAAGATTACGGGAAGAAAAAATAACCCATAAATTGAAGAAAATATGAAAACAACGAAACGACTTGCCACGTTGCTCATTTGCCTTTCGGTGGGCGCAGCGATGATGGCACAAAGCGACAAACATATTCACTACGACAAGGAATCCGACCTCGAAGGCATCGAAATGGAACCCCAACTGCTCTCGATGCACGAGAACTACGACCCGATGGACTACGCAACGTGGCCCAGTTACAAAGCAGCCGCCACCGTCGCCCCACAGAGTAGAGATTTAGTACAGAGCACGGCACTCTGGTGTACCAAGAAAGCAACCTATATGTTCACCATCTACAAAGTCCATTGGGACAATATGTATTTCTCTTCAAGTTCGACAGAGTTTATCCGCGACAGCAAAACTGGAAAAAAATATTACATCAAAGAACACGTGGGCGCACCACTCGACGTGACTTACTGGATAAAAGGTCACGAGGGCGACTACATCTACTCGGTGGGCATCTATCCGCCTCTGCCGAAAAACTGCACCCACATCGACATCGGACAAGACACCCATCCCGAATACGTACCTGGCACCACAGGCTGGTCAAAATCTGAGGTCATCAAAAACATCCCCGTCAGCCAACTACAGGCGAACCAGTATAAGATTACGGGAAGATAAAAACCGAAAAAAGCGAGTAATTCATATAAATAACACTTCTATTTTTAAATGGCAATTGTCAAAACCAGTACCTGTGCGTGAGCATCGGTGCTGGTACTTTTCGGAAAAAAACAAAACAAGCCATAAAAATCATCATCAAACAATGAAGAGAACCATCATCGCCGCGCTGTTTGCGCTTGTCGCCGTGTCGGCATTCGGCCAAACGGACAGCACGAAAGTGAAGAAAGAGAAAGAAAATCGGATTGGCCTGAACGGCACGGTGGCCGACAGTTTTACGAAGGCTGCCATTCCCGATGTGAAGGTGACGCTGCTGCGCGACGACTCGACGGTGGTGGGTACGATGCACGTGTGGAAAATGAGCAGTTACAGCGGCGTAGGGCAGTCAGTTTCCACAACGAACTACCATTTCCTTGTTAGCCGACAGCCTGCCAAATATATCCTGAAGTTCGAGCACCCGAACTACGAAACGACTTTTGCAGACTTTGAAATGAAGCACGTGGGCCGTCGGCGCACGGACATTGACGGCCCGAAAGTCTATATGAAAAAAGCGGCGAAGGCGAGCCATTTCGAGGGCGGTGAAATCGGCGAAGTGGAGGTGAAGGCCACGAAAATCAAGATGGTTTGGAAGGGCGACACGCTCGTCTATAACGCCGATGCATTCAACGTGCCCGAAGGCTCGATGCTCGACGGCCTCATCAAGCAGTTGCCGGGCGTGGAGTTGAAGGACAACGGCGAGATTTTCGTCAATGGCAAGAAGATTGAGAACCTGACGCTGAATGGTGCCGATTTTTTCAAAGGGAAGAACAAGATTATGCTCGAAAACCTGCCGTATTTCACGGTGAAGAACGTCAAGGTGTATAAGAAGCAGACGGAGTTGAACAAATACCTCGGCATCGACGACGAGAACAAGAAAGAATACACGATGGACGTCGTTTTGAAGCGCGAATACAGCATCGGCGGCTCGGCAAATGTGGAGGCAGGCGGCGGACCGTCGGACGGTGGCGACTGGCGCTACAAACTGAAAGGTTTTGGCCTGCGCTTCAGCGACCGCACACGCGCCGTTGCTTTCGGCGGTTTGAACAACATCAACGAAACGATGCAATACAGCGACTGGCGAGGCGAATACACAGACCGTACAAGTCAGGCGGGCGACAACCATTTCAAGCAGGTGGGCGGTCAGTTTGTCTATCAAGCACCTGAGAATAAACTGATGAACTCTACCGAGGTGAACGCCACGTGGAGCAACAATTTCGCGGAAAGCCGCAGCCAGAGCGAAACCTTTATGAACGAAGTCAGTACTTTCGGTAAGTCGGAGGGCGCAGGGCGCAGCAAGCCCAGCAGTTTTTCGCTGGAAAATTCGTTCCGCTCGACAGGCAAACTCCACTTTTCCACCGATATGTCGATTAGTTACAGACGCGAGAACAACGAGCGCGAAGTCTGGAGCCTGAGCACTTCCGATGCCCTTTTCCAAGACAGCATCAACAGTTCTTGGTCTCGTTCGCGCAGCAAGACGGAAATGTTCAGTGGAAGTGGCAACGGCGATTTGACCTTTCGGCTGCCGTCGGGCGATTATTTCTCGTTCAGTTTCGACGGCTCTTTCAATCGTTATAGAACGCCGGAATCGTCGAGTTTGAACCACTATGTCTATCATCAATTGGGAACGCGCGACATCCGCGACCGTCGCACGAATTCGCCTTCCCATTCCTATAACTATCAAGGTCAGTTGAGTTATCATTATCAACTGTCGAAAAAAATAGCCATTTCACCTTCCATCGCTTTCAGAAATAGTTCTGACAAGAGCGACAACCACGAATATCTGCGCGACAGCATCGACTATATTTTCGACGCGCTGAACAGCTACGAACAACACACGCAGAATTGGAACTGGCAGCCAGGAGTCAGTTTTCGGTGTCACAATAATAATAAAAAATGGTTTTACAGCCTCTACGCCAGTTTTCAGGTCAATTTCTTTCGGGAAAAGATGGACTACACGAGCGAACCACTCACGACTTCGATCACTCGCCATTACACGCAACTCGCCCCAAGCGTCAGTTTCCATTTTGGAAGTTCTGACAATAAGCACAGCATTTCCTCCTACTATAATGTTTGGTCAATGACGCCTTCCGTCACCAACCTGATTGACCGACCCATCACGAGCGACCCGCTGAACATCTTCCTCGGAAACCCCGACTTGAAGCAAAGCCATCAGCACAATATGAGAACCGAATACACCTTGCGCAACGACAGCATCAACCAAACCATTCGGCTCTCGCTCAGTGGGCACCTGACGCAAAACACTCTAAGTAATGGCTACACTTACAACCCGACAACTGGCGTGAGAACCTATCGCCCCGAGAACATCAGCGGCGGCAACTGGAACATCCATTCCTCGGTCAATTGGAGCCGTGCCCTTGACAAGAAGAAAACTTGGTTCATCAGCAACGAACTGTCTTTCCGATACACGAAAAGCACCGGCCTCACCCTCACCACAGGCAGCACCGACAGCGAACTCAGTCGCGTGGGAACCTCGCACATCGGCTACAAACCGAGCCTCACCCTCTCGAAAAACAAACTCACCCTCAACGTAAACGGCAATTTCTCCTATCGCCACATCCACCGCAACATCACCTTCGGCGAACAGCCCACCGACGTCTGGGACATCGCCTACGGCCTGAACGGAACCTACAAACTGCCGTGGAACTTCACGTTTGACACCAACCTGACGATGCACTCGCGCCGCGGCTACACCGACGAGGAAATGAACGACAACCGCCTGTATTGGGATGCGTCGCTCACAAAATCGTTTAAACAAGGGAAATGGGCCGTGAAACTGCGCGGCTACGACCTTCTCGGGCAGGTTTCCAGCCTGAACTACTACATCAGTTCGCAGGGTCGCACTGAGCGCTGGACCAACTCAATGCGCCGCTATGCCCTGCTCACCGTCAGCTACCGCTTTAGTCAAAAACCCAAAAAAGAGAATAACGAATGATGAAAAAACTATTTTTCACCGCGCTGTTCGCGCTTGTTGCCCTCGCAGGACAAGCCCAGACATTCACTTGGAGAATAGAAGGCACGGTAGCAAACGCCGCACCGACTGATACGCTGATGGTCGTCGATGCCGAGAAACTACGGATGATAACGACGCTGCAAATCAAAGACGGGAACATCATCCCTGCAAGCGGAACGCTCGACAAACCAACCATCTGTTGCATCGCCAAGCAGGGCAGACAAGTGCCGATCAGAATGTTTGTTTTGGAAAGTGGAACCGTCAATCTCACGATTGATTTGGACTTAATTTTCCTCCCTCGGATTGGAGGCACGCCGATGAACGACGAACTGATGGCCTTGCTTGCAGTACAGAACGCGGAAATGGATATGGACACATACGTCAAGAAGATCTACGAAGTTGTCAGTCGTATCGTCATCAACCATCCCGACCATCCGCTGTCCCCATATCTTATCGGGCAATCGAGGGCATTGTTCACGTCCACCGAATCGATTGGACTGATAGAGAAACTATCCCCCGACTTACAGGCAAGCCCTAAAATAGACAGGCTAAAAGAAAGTCTGTTGCTGGTGAAGGAAACCGATGAAGGAAAAATGTTTAAGGAACTCACGGGCGTTTCACCAGATGGCACACCGACCGCCATTTCCAACTTCGTAGGACGAGGAAATTATGTGTTGGCCGATTTCTGGGCATCGTGGTGTGCGCCTTGCTTAGCCGATATGCCCGATGTCATTGCCTTATACGAAAAATACAAGGAAAGAGGGCTGAAAGTCGTTGGTATCACCGTGAGCGACACGCCAGAGAAATCCGACAGCATCGTGCAGCGATTGGGCATCCCCTTTCCCCAGATTTACGAATCCCAACCTATGAGCATCTATGGAGTGATGGGGATTCCCTACAAAATTCTTTTTGCCCCCGACGGAACCATTTTATCTCGCAGACTTGCAAGCAGAAAAGAACTTAAAAAGAAACTCGCAGAAATATTCAACGTTAAAAATTAAAAACGAAACAAATATGAACAAGAAAATCATCATCACCGCCCTACTCGCCCTCGTCGCAGTGGCAGTGCAGGCAAAGACTTACAAGAGAATCGTCGCGCCAAATGCAATGGCGTGTGTGAATGTCCGTTATCCGGGCGAATTGAGAGCCAGAGAAGTGGAGATGACCGACACGGCGACCACCGTGCATTTTACGATGGAGTACCCGAAAGGGCTTACATTCCAGTTCGTCAAGGAGAGTTATTTGGTGGACGAGGCAGGCAACCGCTATCCGCTTCGTTCTGCCGAAGGAATTGCGCTCAACACGTGGGTTGCGTCGCCCGAAAACGGCCTGACCGACTTCACGATGCACTTCGAGCCGTTGCCGAAGCGCACGAAAATTTTCGACTTCATCGAGGGCGACGTTCCCAGAGCCTTTATGCTTCTTGGCATCCACGACAAGAAAGCGAAACTGAAAATTCCCACGTTACAGGAACTTTCCAAAGAGAATCCCTACACAGTGCCTGCCGACTGGTTCAAGACCGACACCATCACTGTCAAAGGTCGAATCGAGGGCTACGATGCCGATCAGTTCGGCTTCACATCGATGGAGTGCTATTTTGAAGACATTTTCGAGAAAAATGGTGGCGTTTGGGTTCTCGACATCGAGCCCGACGGCACGTTTGAAAAGAAGTTCAGAACGAGTTATCCCGTCCACAACTCGTTCTATGCTGCAGAATCGAGAAATGGCTTCAGCGAAATACCTTTCTTCGCCCGTCCCGGAGAAACCATCGACATCACCGTGCGCAAAAACGCCAACGGCAAATACGAATGTGTTTACAACAACGGCAGCAGCAAGGAAGTGGAGCGGTGGCTGAAGGCGGATTTGTTGACAGGATATTTTACGAATCCCTTAGCCCTCTCTAAAGATAAGTTTAGCGAAGCCTTGGACATTGCAGAGAAATCGTGGCAGAATATGATGTGGCGTATAGCCGCCGTAAGCCGTCGCGAACATTTTACGCCGATGGAAGTGCATTTGGCATTGGCCGAAGCACAAGTCAGTCTGGCGAATGCGATGATGGATTTCGCGATGAACAAGGAGTGGAGCGTGTGCAAACAGGAGAATGGAACATATCTTCTTGACGAGATAGAAGACAGCGCGGAGTGGCGGGCATTGATGGATGCCAAAAGCTATCTTCCGCTGAAGCGTGTCGATTTCGACAACCCAATGCTACTGGTGAGCGACCGCTATTCCGTCACCCTCAACCGCATCCAGTACGCAAATTTCGTCCATAAACAAAAATACAAAGGACTCCTCATCGAAAACGACCAGCAAATCATTTATGAAAACACTCCGGAAAATGAGTTGAAGAAACTCAATAATGGCCTTGCCGCCTTGCGCGAACTAATGGCTACGGACAAGAATAACCTGATGGCGCAATTCTGTATATACAAGGAGATGCTCAATATGTACAATGAATGGAGACGGTCGGAAGATTATAGCCCACTTCCCAATTATTTCGCCGTTTTCACACATCCTTATATTCGCCAAAAAGCCGAGCAATACCATGCCCAAAAGATGGCGCAGAAGGAACTTTCAACACCGCTGCCGGAGAATAATCCTGCTGCCGACCTCATCAGAAGTATTTGCGCAAAATATCCTGGCCGTTTCCTTGTCATCGACTTCTGGGGAATGGGCTGTGGCCCCTGCCGCTCCGCCATTCAAAGCAGCAAGCAGAAGCGTGCAGAGATGGCCAAGCGCGACGATGTGAAACTCGTCTTCATTGCTGAAGAGCGCACTGCCGGGGGAAGCGAAGCCTACCACAAATACGTGAAAGAATGGCTGGCCGACGAAGAAGCCGTCTGCGTCACCAAAGCCGATTTCACCCGCCTGCAAGAGTTGTTCCAATTCAGCGCCATTCCCCACTACGAAACCATCACGCCCGACTGCCGCCGTGTCCGCGACGACCTGCAACTGCACGGCTACTACAACCTCAACCACGAAATCGAACTGTTGATGGAGAAACTAAAAGAATAACAACGAAAACACCATAAAACAATGAAGAAAATTATTTTCACTGCCCTATTCGCCCTCGTCGCAGTGGCGGGGCAGGCCAAAGAGATTGTGTGGAACAATCCCACTACGGAATACAGTAACAGCTACGGCGACGGATTTTTCACTTTATCCCTCGACGTGACGAAAGTGGAATTGAAGGAGACCGAGACCGTGGTGCACATCACTGCGCAGCAGCGGTCTGACTATCCTGAATATAGTTTCCAATTTGTGGGCGACACCTACCTCAAGGTGGGCGACCAACGCTACACCCTCGTATCAGCCGACGGCATCGAACTCAACAAATATGTGCAGACGGACAAAAATGGCAAGCGCGAAATGGTGTTTCACTTCCCACCGCTGCCTAAAGACACCAAATCGTTCGACTTCATCGAAGGCGACGGCGACCGTGCTTTCCAAATCAAGGGCATCAAGCCTGTGGAGGAGCGTTGGAAGCAATTATTTCCATCATATTGGTGCAACGCCCAAGGCGACTGGAAGATTGCCTTTTTCGAGGATTGCGCCATCTACGACTGCAAGTTTTGGGATTATAAGCAGTGCAACGTAAACCCGAAGACGGGCGAGGCAACGATGGTTTTGGCCAACGGCAACGATGAGTTGAAAATCGTAGTCGGTAAGAACAAAAAAGGAACGCGCACGATTCAAATTGGCAACGAAAAGGCCGTCTATTCGATGATCACCAGCCGCTTCCTGCCCGACTATCCCACGAAGGACACGCGCACGGCGTTCACCAACAGCGGCTATAAGGTCGATACTGTAACCGTGGTTGGGTGGCTCAAGGATATGCCAGAATTTTTCAAGCAAAATAAGACTATCGACTTTACCTATTACAATATTTTCACTGATGAGGAAGAAGAAATTACTGCCGACTTAGATGAACTGGGGCGTTTCATCGTAAAAATTCCCATTCTGAACAGTTCGGAATTCTTCATAGATTGGAGGCGTTGCTTCATCCGCACGATGTTCGAGTCGGGCAAGAGTTACTTTATGCTCTACGACTTCAAGGAAGGTCGCCGATTCTTTATGGGCAACGACTGCCGTCTGCAAAACGAACTTTTCAAGTATCCGCTCGACTGGGATGTTGTACAGATGGATGGCGATTCAAATTTCGATAAATACATCGCATCGGTGGATAGTTCCCTCAAAGCAAAATACACAATGATCGACGAACTCTGTATGAAACACCCCACGCTATCCACCCGCTTCAACAAAATCCAAAAAGGCAATTCGCTTTGGAACCAGGCAGGCAATTTTGGGCAATCACGCTTCAATGGCCAAGACTATAAATTCCCAGACAATGCCAGCCAATATGCCCACGACAATTTCTGGACAAAGAAAGAGCACCCTTACACGCTGCATAGACCTTTCGGCACTTTTATGCGCGACTATTTGGACAATTTTACGCACACACAGAGTATAACGTGGCATTTCCGCATTCAAGACTTCATTGAAGAATTTGCCACGAACGACGAGGAACTGGCTCTGCTCAACCGTTGGTCGGAATGGATGAACGAGGCCGTCGCTAAGATCGAGGCCACGCCTCAGGAAGAGAAGCAGAAAGTCGCAGACAAACTCAATGCCGACAATGCCGAGATGAATAAGCAAGTGGATAAAATAGTCAATGGCGCAAAAGGCCGGAAACTAATGGACGGAAAGTTTCTCATCCAACGAATGAACAAAGAACTTCTTACGATTGATTCGCTTGGTGCCGACCAACTCATCAAAGACATTTGGCTCTCGCGGATGGTGTATGAACAGATTGACAACAGCAGCGCATCGCTGTCGAGCGAGGTCATCGATACGTTGAAAGCCTTGACCACCAATCCTTTCGGCATCGAAAGGGTTGAACGAGCCAACAACCGCTATCTTGCCATCGAAAATCGCGAATTCGACAAACTCGTGCTCAAGTCTTCCGATAACCTTGCTGACCTCAGCGAGGGTGAGGCACTGCTGAAGAAAATCCTCGAACCCTACAAGGGAAAGTTTGTGCTTTTGGACATCTGGGGTACGTGGTGCGGCCCTTGCAAGGAAGCCCTCAGCCACTCCACAGAGGAGTATGCGCGATTGAAAGATTACGACATCGTATTTCTCTATTTGGCCAACAATAGTCCGCAAGAATCTTGGGAAAATGTTATCAAGGAGTATAACGTGAGTGGCGACAACGTAGTTCACTACAACCTTCCCGAAGAACAGCAAGCCGCCATCGAGCGACACCTCAACGTCCATTCTTGGCCCACCTACAAACTTTTCAACCGCAACGGAGACCTGCTTGACGTGAACGCCGATCCGCGAGACCTCGAAAACCTCGCAGGGCTGCTGGAACAAATGAAATAAAAACTGACAAAAACTTGCCGTTATCGGCAAAAATGAGTAACTTTGCAACAGAAATCGAAACCAAAACCTGCCGATGGACGAGAAGATGGAACAGAAATCACTATTGACAGTGCTCAAGGAGCAAAAGGCATCGAAATTGAAGGGCGGCATCTATCACCGCACGCAAATTGACCTGACCTACAACTCGAACCACATCGAGGGCAGCCGCCTGACCCACGACCAGACGCGCTATATCTTCGAGACAAACACCATCGGCCTTGCCGATGCGGCGGTCAATGTGGATGACATTGTGGAAACCGTGAACCACTTCCGTTGCATCGACCATATCATCGACCACGCGGAGGAACCTGTGACCGAAAACCTCGTCAAGCAACTGCACCTGCTGCTGAAAACAGGAACGTCGGACAGCCAGAAAGACTGGTTTGCCGTGGGCGACTACAAGCGGCTACCCAACGAAGTTGGCGGACAAGAGACGACTTCCCCCGAAAAGGTGCATACGGCGATGGAATCGTTGCTCAGCGATTACTACCGCAGCCAACGACATCGTTTCGAGGACATTCTCGATTTCCACGTGCGTTTCGAGCGGATTCATCCTTTCCAGGATGGAAACGGTCGTGTCGGTCGCCTGCTGTTGTTCAAGGAATGTCTGGCCAACGGCATCGTGCCGTTCATCATCATCGACGAACTCAAAATGTTCTACTATCGCGGCCTGCGCGAATGGGGGCGCGTCGATGGCTTCTTGACCGACACTTGCCTCACCGCTCAGGACCAATACAAGAAGCTGCTCGACTATTTCAAGATTTGTTATTGACATCAACCGCTCATTGTTAGACAAAGAACATTAAAGAAATTTGTTAAAAAACAATAATTCCTTTCATTTTTATAGTACTTTGTATTGCAAGGTACTATATTTTTTATAATTTTGCAGCGTCAAACGACAATAAAGTGAAAAGTGAAGAGTGAAAAATGATAATTGTAAATTGTTAATTGAAAATTAATTTATGAACATCGACAATGCGAAATCACAGATGCGGAAAGGGATGCTTGAATATTGCGTTCTGCTTCTGCTGCGGCAGCGACCAGCCTATGCGTCCGACATCATCCATCGACTGAAAGATGCCGACCTGCTCGTGGTGGAGGGAACGCTCTACCCGCTGCTGTCGCGCCTGAAAAACGACGGTCTGCTTTCCTACGAATGGCAGGAATCGACGCAGGGGCCACCACGAAAATACTATGCGCTCACGCCCGAGGGCAACGAATTTCTTGAAGGACTCGACACGGCGTGGGGCGAAATTGCCAACACGGTGAACATCTTGAAGGGTTAAAAAGTTAAAAATTAAAACATCATATTTTATGAAAAAGAACATCACCATCAATCTGTGTGGGCGGCTCTTCAACATCGACGAGGATGCCTACGAACTGCTTCGCCACTACATCGACACGCTGCGGTCGTATTTCGCGAAGCAAGAGGGCGGCGAGGAAATTGCCGACGACATCGAGACTCGCATCGCCGAACTGCTCGAGGAACTGAAAAACCAGGGCACGGAGGCCGTGAACATCGACCACATCAAGGAAATTATCCACCGAATCGGGAAGCCCGAGGAAATGGATGGTTACGAACACGATTCCACCTTAAATGAGGAAGCCTCAGCCCAGCCTGTTCCTGATGCAAAAGAAACTGACGACGAGAAGGCTTCATTCCACAGCAATGAGTCCGAAAATGGTCATAAATATTCGTCGTTCCGCAGCTTCCTCGACGACCTGAAAGAGTTTTTCCGCGAGCGTCGGTTTTACCGCAACCCGAAAGACAAGATGGTTGCAGGTGTGATTTCGGGCTTGGCTTCGACGTTTGAAATAGATGCCACGCTGCTGCGCCTGCTCGTCATCGTCGGGGTCATTATCCTTTCTATGTTGGGCAGTATGTTTGGCTATTACAATTGGCACGTGTTCTTCAACGCGAATGTCTTCCTGACCGTTGTCGTCTTCTATATCATTATGGCTATCATTATGCCCGAGGCAGAAACGCCCGAACAGCAATTGAAAATGCAGGGCAAGCCTGTAAATATGCAGAATCTGGCTGAGGAAGTGGTACAAAACGTGTCGGAAACAGACGAAAAATCAACGAAGCAAAGCGGCTGCCTGAAGAGTGTGTTCAACGGCATTTTGAAGTTTCTCAGCAGCTGCCTTAAAATCTTCTTGATACTGTTGGCGGCAGGTTTGTTCTTCACAGGAGTTGCGGTTTTATTGATGGGATTGTTCGCCATTTATTCACCTTCCGACCCATCTTTCATCTCTTGGGACACGGAAATCATCCGAGGCGACCTTCTTCCAATTTTCGTAGGCTATTTAATGGCATTGCTGGCCTCGCTACTCATTCCCGCATACGCCATCATCCAACATCTTGTGTTGCAACCGTTGAAAATCGGGCAACGGATCGGCTTGATTTTCGTGTGGCTTTCAACATTGGCAATAGCATTGGTTACGTATAACATCATCGACTCAACCGATATGAGGCATTATCAAGAACTTAAAAAAACGGAACGCATCAACAGGGCTAAGGAAAATGAGCGAAAAAGAGCGGAATTGAATCGTAAAAGGGCGGAATTGAATCAAGAGTTTATCACCGAAGAAGGTGTCACGATGAAACGCTTTGAATATAGATATCTGCAAGAAAACGGATGGAAAGTCGTGAATGCTGAGGGCTGCAACAACCGCTTCACGGCTCACGGCGAGTATTATGTCGAAGAAGACCGTTGGAATCGCTACCTCGACTGCTACGACGAAGACGGTCGCCAACGCTATCGCGTCGAGCGCACCGACACGCTGATGCCAGGCAGATATTATCTTCACTGCGCAGCACGTGCCAATGGTCGCTGCGCATTCGTCTATCAGATCATCGACGGAAAAAAACAACTCATCGAAATTCCTGCAACGGGTAACATCGGCGGAAGCATCTGGCAGGAGGCGAAAAAGCAGTCAGACAGCATTCAAAACAATCAAAAATCGGAAATAACACCAATAAAAAGAATACACCCGATGGAAAAACGTCGCCAAAGAATTGCTACAAGACAGAGGACAAGCATCATAGAAGCCAACGGTGGCAAGGGCTACGGCTGGAACCGTTTTGCATTCAAACCCTTCGTCATAACGAAACCCACTGCCGTGAGCTACGGCCTCACTTCCGACTACCAATTCACAGGGCAGCCCTTCCGCGGACAATGGTTTTCGGCCTGCGACTTCGTCTTTGAAAAACTCGACGAGTAATTCATAAAGATAACACTTCTATTTTTAAATGGCAATTGTCAAAACCAGTACCTGTGCGTGAGCATCGGTGCTGGTTGATTTTTGCTACACCTCTGTCAGCAGAAATGCCATATACATCGGCAAGGTTAGCAATTCCTCACTTCTTCCGATGTTGTAATCTCCAAGTTTGAAAGCACTTGTAATATGATATTTCTCGGGGTGTTTCAGGACTGTGCGCATCGATTTGGCATTGCCTGTGGTAGCCTTACATTCCACGGGGGTACATTGCCCTTTGTAGCGGATGAGAAAATCGAGTTCCACGCCGCCGTCTTTATGGAAGTAGTATAGCTTGCGCCCCATCTTGCCAAAGATGTCGGCCACAAGGTTCTCTTTGATGGCACCGTGATAGCTGAGTAGGTCGCCTTGCAGGATGCTTGACTGCGTACCTTCCTCCAGCATCGAAACCAACAGGCCGATGTCAGCCATATACACCTTGAACTCACTCTGGATTCGATGTCCGTCGAGCGGAAGTTCCGTTATCTCCGTATTATAGCAACGGCGAATGATACCGGCGTCCTCTATCCATTGCAGGCTTCCAGCATAGTCGCGCCCACGGCCTCCTCGGCGGACTACGGTGTAGTTGAATTTCTTGTATTCGCGAGCCAATTGAGCTGGTATCGACTCGAAACACTCCCTGATGCGCGACTTGTCGGCAGTAGCGGCATATTTCACCATGTCCGATTGATACTCATCGACAATGCGCCTTTGTACTGCGAGCACCTTTCCTATCTGTTTCGTTTCCATAAATGCTGTTACGACTTCAGGCATACCGCCCACCACAACATACTGATGGAGCAACTCGCGAAAGCGGTCGTGCAGGGCTTCTTCAACGGGAATTTCGCTGACGAGGCATTTTTTCAGGTATTCAACGTGCATTTCTTTGATGCCATTCGCCCACAGCCATTCCTCAAAATCCATCGGGTACATCTCGACAATATCCTCAAACCCCACAGGGATGGAGGCTTCCCCCTCTTCTTTCTTCTCATCGGGAGTCTTGTACCCATTTACGCCAAGCAACGAGCCTGTACTGATCACTTCATACCGTCCGTCCAAATGGAAGTATTTCAGCGAGCCTCGTGCCCGAGGGCAATCTTGTATCTCATCGAAAACGAAACATGTATTGCCAGTCTCTATTTCGACATTTGGCATAGCCGCCGTGATACGCATAATGATAGCGTCCACCTCCAAATTGGGCGTGAAGAACTTTTTGTAGTCTGGATGCTCACGGAAATCCAGATATACCACATTTTTAAAATGTTTTTGGGCAAAATCCATCACACTGCTGGTTTTGCCACACTGTCGCACACCTTTCACAACCAAAGGCTTGTGAGAGGCATTTTCCAACCACGATTGGAACACCTTTTCAATCTTTCTCTTATACATAAAAACACATTTTCATACCGACTTCTAAATGATTTTATCACATTTTCATACCGACTTTTGGTGCAAATTTACACATTTTCTTCTTATTTTCTTTCATTCTGAATACTAAAGAACCAACTTTTTAAGACTATTTAACAACAATTCGGACGTTTCAAAATCATCGACGTATCGGAAATTGAGGAAATTTGTTTACCTTTGCAGCCGAAAAAAACGAATCAACTATGCTTAAAAGAATTCTTTTCGCGCTGCTCATTGCGGCAACTCTCGCTCTTCCGGCCTGCGCCACCGAACAACCAACGTCTGGCATTGCCGAAGCCGTGCGCGGCGACTCTACCTCAACGGGATTTATGGCCGACCTGCTGCACTGGTACGATGCCCATATGAACTACTGGGCTGTCGCCGGCCTGATGACGGTTGAAAGTTCTTTCATTCCGTTTCCGTCGGAAGTGGTGATTCCGCCGGCGGTCTATGTCGCCTGCAACCCCGAGAGCAAGGGCGGAATGAACATTTGGCTGGTGGTTCTTTTCGGCACCATCGGCGCACTGCTCGGCGCGCTGATCAACTATTTTCTTTCGCTTTGGCTCGGTCGTCCCATCATCTATGCGTTCGCACGCAGCAAAGTGGGGCGTCTGCTACAACTTTCGGAGGAGAAATTGCAGCGTTCTGAAGCCTATTTCAACGCCCACGGCAACATTTCCACGCTCATCGGGCGCTTCATTCCCGTCATTCGGCAGTTGATTTCGATTCCCGCCGGTCTTTCGCGGATGAACATTGCGGCTTTCTGCTTCTTCACCACCCTCGGCGCACTGGCTTGGAACCTCGTTCTCGCCCTCTTCGGATGGCTCGCCTACAAAGCCGCCGACCCGACCGTGATTGAGAAATACAGCCGTCAGTTGAGCCTCGCCATCATCGTGGTGTTTGCCATCGCTGTGGTGCTGGTGGTTGGAAGGTTTTATTTTCGGAAAAAGAAATAGACAACGTAACTGTCAACTATCAACTATCAACTGTCAATTAAAACGGCAATCCCACTGCGAAATGGAACGAAAAATCGCGGCTCAGGCTCGGATGCAGGAAGGGATAATGCTCGTGTGAGTCGTCGTAGGCCGGATCCACCGCCTTCATACCCATATCGAAGCGTAGCACGAAATAGTCGAAATTCAGACGGATTCCCAGACCGTAGGCCACGGCAATCTGCTTGTAGAACTCGCTGAATTTAAACTGTCCGCCGGGCTGGTCGGCATAGTTTCGCAGTGTCCAAATATTACCCGCGTCGATGAAGGCCGCGCCGTTGAATTTCCAGAAAAGTTTCGTTCGATACTCCAAATTCAAGTCGAATTTCATATCGCCCGTTTGGTTGATGAAGTCGATGCGACCGTCGGTGCCGCGAAAACTGCCTGGGCCGAGTCCGCGCACGCTCCAGCCACGCACCGAGTTGGCTCCACCTGCGAAATATCGCTTCTCGAAAGGTAGCACCGTGCTGTTGCCATAGGGCCACGCAATGCCGAAATCGGCGTGGGCGACAAGTTGGTTGTGGTCGTCGAGTTGCCAGAGGCGCGTGTAGTCGAAATCGAACTTCGCATATTGCGCAAACGCGATGTTGAACAGCGTAAATTGCCCGTCGTCGTTCTTGGGCAGTCCGGCGGTGTGGGCGATGGCCGACAACAGGTTGCCGGCGGTCTCGACATTGACGCGAAAGGCGTGGTTTCCGCGATTATAAGTCAATCCGAAGCCGATTTTCATAATGAAAAGGTCTTCGTAGTTGTAACGCAGAATGGCGTTTCGATTGCTCACGCTGTCGAGGTAGTCTTTCTTGAACGTCTCGCTGATCCACGGCATATAAACGTAGTTCAAGTCGAGCAGGTCGAAGCGATAGTTCACGTGGCGGTTCTGCGTCGTCCAACGATAGCGCCATGCCGTCGAAAACACGCGACGGTGGAACTCCGGACGGTTCTGCAAGTTGTAGGAAAGCGACAACTCCGACGAGGCGGTGCTGCGACGCTTGAAATTCCTCGACAAAAACGGTGCGACGAAGCGCGGAAACGTCAGTTTCGTCTCGACGCTGTACTCCTCGTAGTCCTTGTTTTGATAGCCTTCGAGCCCCGTGATGGCCTCGAAAGCGGCTCTCAACTGCACACTGAACAACTCCGAACCGCGAAACAGGTTGCGATTCTCGTAGGTCAGCGACGCAGCGGCACCGAGGTCGCCTGCCGTGTTCGTTCCCTCGGGCTGGAAAGCGATGGCCGACGGCTTGTTCATACTCACGTGGATGTCGCAGTCGAGCAGGTTCGAGTCGGGCACTTCGGTGAACTTGATGTTCGTGTATTTCACGGCCTGCAACCGCCCGAAATTGTTGTAGGTCTTCTGCAAATCGGCACTGCTGAAAAATTCCCCTTGGCGAATCGCCGTGTTGTTTTCGAGCACGCGCTGGCGCAGTCCTCCTCTACCCTCCTGACCACGCAGAAAATTCACGTTTCGCACGCGATAGCGCGGATGTTCGACAGGCTGTTCCTGACCGCCAGCGCGGTATTTCGCGAGGTGCATTGTCACATCGATTTCATTGCTCTGACGAGCCGAATCGGCTGAATAACTGATGAAATCCTTGTGAAAACGATAGTAGCCGCGATTCATCAGAAACGAAGTGATTCGCTTGCGCTCCGCGTCGAGTTTCCCAATCGTGAAGGGCTCTCCCTGCCGCAGCAGCGACGCGTTGTCCTCCTCGCGCAGCAGGTTGGCAATCTGTTCGTCTTGAATGTCGCGAGCGACGTGGCGAATGTCGTAGGGCGCACCCGGTCGCAACGTGTAAACCGCCTTTAGTTTCTTGCCCTTTTTCTTCGTTTTCACATCGACCTCGGCGTGAAGATAGCCACGATTTCGCAACGCCGTCTGCAAGTCGCCGCAGGTCGCCACCGCCATCGTCGAATCGAAGATAACAGGCTCTTCTCCAATGCGTTGCAGCGTCCGATTGAGCCATTTCGTCGTGTCGCGACCCGCCATCGAATACACCCCGAGCGGAATTTTCAGCAGCGAAAACCATTTTGAGTTCGCCTTCTGGCGGATGTACGGCTCCACCGACGCCACGTCGAAGCCCTTCGGTTCCGACTTCACCTTCACCGATTGCAGCATAAAGTCGCCCTCCGGCACGAATTTCGTGGCAGAGCAAGCAACCAAAATCGTCACCACCACAGCAACGACCACGGCATTGAAAAGAAGGCGAATCGCTTTCACAAGTGCAAAGGTACGAAAAATCTGATGAAGCGAGAAGCAAATAAATAAATTTGTTTGCTCGAGCGTGAAGATTTTATTCAATAAGTGAGCAGAATGCAAAAGGAAAACAAGTTTTTCTTTTCATTCTCGAACGAAAGTACCTTCTTCAAAGGTACAAAAATTTCGAGTAAGTGAGAACAGAATAAAGATATTTATTTTGTCGAGCGAGAGAAATTTATTCAATTAAGTGAGCAGAATGCAAAAGGAAAACAAGTTTTTCTTTTCATTCTCGAACAAAAGTACCTTCTTCAAAGGTACAAAAAATCTGATGAAGCGAGAAGTACAAGGGCGATACTTGTTTGCAAAAGTACATTTTTTTATAAAATAACAAAGAAAATAGTTAATTTGTTTCAAATTTTTCGTATCTTTGCGCAGTGAATCAAAAAATGAAAGCTGACGAGGACGAAAAAGGCATTCTTGCAGCATGATTTAAACGACGAAAAAATGAAAAGAATTTTGATTCTGATGATAACGGCCCTCCTTGTGCTCAGCCAATCGGCCAAGGCGCAAGACTCGGAAACCATCGTGTTCACGCCCCAATGGACTGCGCAGGCGCAATTTGCGGGCTACTACGTGGCTGAGGCGAAGGGATTCTATCGCGAGGCGGGTGTGAAGGTGAAGATTGAGCACCTGCTGGCGACGCAGTCGGCCGTCAAGCGACTGCTCAACAACGACTGTCAGGCCACGACGCTGCAACTTTGTCAGGCGTTGGAAATTGTGGACGGCGGCGTGCCATTGGTGAACATTTTGCAGACGTCGATGAACAATGCGATGGTCATTGTTTCGGCTCGTGGCAAGAATCCGCTGACGCAGAAAGGCGCAAGGGTCGGCATTTGGAACGTGGAGTTCGGTCAGTTGGCCATCTGCATGAGCATGAAGGAGCGTTTGGACTACCAATGGGTGCGTTGCGCACAGGGCATCAACCTGTTTGTGGCCGGTGCGCTCGACGCGACCCTCGCCATGAGTTACAACGAGTATTATCAACTAGTGCAGGCGGGTTTCGAGATGAACGAGAAAGACGTCTATCGTTTCTGCAACCACGGCTACAACGTGCAGGAAGACGGTGTCTATATGACTCGTGAATACTACGAGAAGCATCCCGAAATGGCCAAAAAGTTCGCCCAAGCCAGTCGAAAAGGTTGGGAATGGGCGGCTCAGCATCCCGAGGAGACCATCGACATCGTGATGCGCTATGTCGAGAAGGACCACATCAGCACCAATCGCGTGATGCAACGGCTGATGCTGAAGGAAGTGTTGCGACTGCAGATCGATCGCGAGTCGAAGAAGCGCGAGTTCCGCCTTCGCCCCGACATGGTTCGACAAGCCAATAAGATGATGTTGGAGAACCTGATGTTGAGTCGGGAAGTGGGTTACAAGGAGTTGGTTGAGTAGTGTGGAGTGTGAAGTGTGGAGTGTGAAGTGTGAAATTTTAAGACGATTATGAGAACAATCATTCAATATATCCGTAAAAAGCTTTCCGTCAGGGTCAGCCTGTGGGTGGTGTTGTTTGCGACCGTCATTTTCGTCGCAGCCCTCGGCATTATGTTCTATCAATCGAGCAAGGCCATCCATCAGGAAGCCATCAGTAGGGCCTCGCAGATTCTCGACAAGACTTCGCTCTACGTCGAGGGAATCCTGAACCGTGTGGAAGTGGCGTCGAACATGACGAAATGGCTTGCCGAGCGGCATCCCGACGAACCCGACTCGATGTTTGTCTATAGCCGTAGCATGCTGCTGAAAAATCCCGATTTCTACAGCTGTTCCATCGCCTTCGAGGCAGACCATTTCAAGGAAAAAGGCCGCTATTTCTCCGCCTATACCAAACACGACGGCGACAGCATTCGCACGATTCAAGGCGGCAGCGAAAACTACCAATATTTCTACATGGACTGGTATCTGATGCCCATGCTTCTTGACAAACCGTGTTGGACGGAGCCTTATATGGACCTCGACGCGGCGACGAACACGAGCGATATGGTCACCACCTACAGCCAAGTCATTTTCGACCATCAACGGCGGAAAATCGGTGTCATCAACACCAGCCTTTCCATCTCATGGCTCTCGCACTCGATTTCGTCCATCAAGCCCTACCCCAACTCCTACAGCATCATGGTGGGGCGCGGCGGCACCTATTTCGTGCACCCCGACTCGACGAAAATCACACGACAAACCATCTTCACCCGAACCATGGAAAACCCCGACACGGCACTGACGGCACTGGGTCATGCGATGCAACGCGGCGAAGAGGGCATGAAACTCATCAATCTGGATGGCGAAGATTGCTACGTGTTCTACAAACCACTCGGAAAAACAGGCTGCTCGATGGCCATCGTCTGCCCCGAAAGCGACATTTTCGGAAGTTTCAAGCGCGTGCGCCGTGCTGTGATGGCGATGGTGCTCTTGGGATTGATGCTGATGCTCTATTTCCTCATTCGAATCATCACCCGCGAACTCAGTCCGCTGCGACGACTCGCCGACGAAGCTGAAAACATCGCGTCGGGACATTTCGACGTGCAGTTGCCCGACCTCCATCGCACCGACGAAATCGGCCAGTTGAGCCATTCGTTCGCTGGAATGCAACAGTCGCTCGTCCAATACATCAGCGAATTGAAAGAAACCACCTCGCAGAAGGCCTCCATCGAGAGCGAACTCCACATCGCCAGCAGCATTCAGATGGGTATGTTGCCCGACAAATTCCCCACCAAGGCCGACCGCGACGACGTGCAAATCTACGCCTCGCTGACCCCTGCCAAGGATGTCGGCGGCGACCTTTTCGACTTCTATTTCCGCGACGAAAAACTCTTTTTCTGCATCGGCGACGTGTCGGGAAAGGGTGTGCCGGCTTCGCTCTTCATGGCCGTGACCAGAGCGGTTTTCCGCACGGTGTCGTCGCACGAATCGGTGCCGAACCGAATCATGACACGCATGAACGAAATCATCGTCGAGATGAACAAGACCCACATGTTCGTCACGCTGTTCGTCGGTGTGCTCGACCTGCCCACCGGCCTCCTCCACTACTGCAATGCAGGCCACGATGCGCCGGTGCTTGTTGGCGATGGCGTCGGCGAACTGCCTTGCGACTCGAATATTCCCGTCGGTGTGATGCCCTCGTGGCAATTCACGCTGCAAGATGCGCAAATCTTCCCCGGCACCACCATTTTCCTCTTCACCGACGGACTGACCGAAGCCATGGATGCCGAGTATGCGCAATTCCAAATCAATCGCGTCACCGATGTGGCCACCGAGGCGCTCGCCAACCATCAGCATGAGCCGCACCAAATCGTCGATTTGATGACCGATGCCGTCCACCAATTCGTTGCCGATGCTGAGCAAAGCGACGACCTGACGATGATGGCTATCCAATACATCAAGAAGTAGAGCCGTCTCAACCATTCGAAAAGCCGATGAATCACATGAAATTGAACCCACATAGCGAAGAATTGTTACGGCAATTTCGGGAAATGCGCCCCACGTTGGAAAAACTGTCGGAAGATGCCTACCAGATGCTGCAAGATGCACTTCAGAAGCAGGGAATCTACGTCACAGCCATCGAACACAGGGTGAAAACCGAAAAGTCGCTGGCTGGAAAACTCGAACTGAAAGGGGCGAAATACAAAACCCTCGACGACCTCACCGACCTTGTGGGCCTGCGCGTCATCACGTTCTATTCCGACGAGGTTGATAAGGTGTCGATGATTGCCAAAAACATTTTTGATATCGACTGGAAGGAGAGCGTCGATAAACGCAAACTCCACGAACTGACCTCTTTCGGCTACAACTCGCTCCACTACATTTGTCGGCTGAAAACGGGCGGTCAGCGCTTCGAAATTCAAATGCGAACGGCACTTCAGCACGTTTGGTCCACTATTGAGCACGACATGGGCTACAAGGCCGGCGTGAAGATGCTCCCCGAGCACAGGCGCCAGTTCAGCCGTTTGTCGGGCATGATGGAACTCATCGACGACGAGTTCAGCCGCCTCCGCATGGTCATCACCGACTATCGTCGCCTTACGTTGGACTTGGTAAAAAACGGACAACTCGACGACGTGCCGCTGTCGCGTGAATCGTTCTTGAAATATCTCGAATTGAAACCATTCGACCGCTTGAACAGGCGAATTGCGGCGGTCAATCAAGCGGAGATTTTCCCGGTCAGCCTGATATTCTATCTGCCCGTGTTCGAGTCGTTCGGATTCAAGACCCTCGGCGACGTGCAGCGCTTCATCGACGAGCACAGCGACGATGCCTACCACCTCGCCCTTTCACAACTGGCCGTCACCGATTACGACTTTTTTGCATCGAGCATAGCGCCGCAGAATCTCTGCCTTGTCTATGTGATGAAAAACGACGGCAGTCGTGAGGCGCTGAAACGACTCTACGACATGCTCAATGGCGCACAAGACAGCAACGGCAATGCTGCCGACCAAATCATGGAAATGGCGAAAACACTGCCGTTTATGTCGAAAAAAACTGATTGACTTTTTTACCATCGACCGCCACCGCCGGGCCAGCCACCACCGCCTCCACTGCTATAATTGGAGAGGCTAACCGAGGTGCCACCGCTGAAACTGGGGAATCCGTTGCCGTTCCAAAAACTCGTGCCGCTGCCTGTCACACCTTTGTTGAGCGCAGGCGTGGCGGTGGTATAGACCACCATCGACGAACCCATCGAACTGTTTGAAGGAACTTTAAAGGCAAAGGCCGCTGTCGAGCCGTTGTAGAGTCCGTACCAAGCGCCTTTGGTGTAACTGGCTGACTTGGCCGTACCGCCCGAAATGGTGGAACCTCGCTCGAATCCGCCGATGGCAACGATGTTGCCACCTGTAATCGTGAGTTTTTTGCCGCCTTCGGTGTTCGCGTCAAGCCCCACTTCTGCCCCACCGGCACAAACCGCCACGACATTGCCGCCCTTGATATTGAAATTGCCATTGGCATCCAAACCGTCGTTGCCCGACGAATTGCCGAAAACGTAGCCGCCGCTAATCGTGAAATCGCCTGACGAGTTGATGGCATCGTCGCCAGCCTCGGCATAGGCATAGCCGTCGGTGATGGTCATCGTGCTCTTCGTTTCGATGGCCTCGTGGTAGCTCGACTTGGCAAAGATGCTGCCACCGCTGACTGTCATTGCGCCGTCGCTCTTGATGGCTTTGGGCGAAGTTTTCAGTGCATCGCTGAGCCGCTCGACGGTCCTTGACGTGGTGGTCGTCATAATGGTGGTATTGGTGGTGCTGCTGCAATAGGCAATCGGGCCGCTAGCAGTCACGCTAAGGTTGGCATTGCCGCCGACGGTCATCACGCCGTCGGTTTTGATGCCCTTGCCACCTGCTCCCGAGTTGGTGAGGGTCAGCGTTCCACCGCTGAGGGTCATTCGTCCGTCGGCACTGAGGCAGGTCGAGCCCTTCACTTCAGCATCGGAAGCGTCCCAGACAGCCGTTCCCGACGATTTCACCGTGATGGTGCCATCGGTGACGATCAGGTCGCCCTCGCACTTGATGCCTTTGGCGGCGGCTGCGTCGCTGTTGATGGTGATGGTGCCACCGGCGATATAGACATTTCCGCTGTCCTCGCCCTCGTGGTCGGTGGTTTCGCCAGTGGAGCCTGCCGAGGTGTCTTCGATGTCGCACTGAATTCCGTCGTCGATCGTGCCACTGATGTTGATGCTACCGCTTTCCATCAAGAAAAATTGTTCGCAGTTGATGCCGTCGCCCACCGCCGAGGTGACGTTGATGGTCGCGTTCTTAAGCGTGAAATATTCACCCGTCTTGATGCCGTGCTTCACCCTTCCCACGATGTTGAGCGTACCTTTTTGGGCAAATTCGGCGTGTCCCTTGATGTAAAGACAGCCCTTTTGCGAGCCATTGGCGGCATCTGTGAGGGTGTTGGACGTTCCCGTGACGGGTTTCACCTTGATGCGCTTGCCGTTTTGGATGTGGATGGCCGCACCGCTATAGACGGGCGTCATGTTCGTCAGCGTCAGTCCGTTCAGTTCGATGGTGGCCTTGTAAGAGCCCGACATATAGAATTCGCCGTTGGTCGAAGTGCCGCTGAGCGTGTAGGTGATTTCTTCGGCGAGGTCGTCGCGCTGCGTGATGCCGACGTGGGCACCGCTGACGGTCGGGGTGACATATTGCGCGATGTTGCCCGCAACCACCACCGAGGCCGTCGAACCGTTATAGGTCACGCCGATGGTGTTGTCCACCACTTCGGTTGGGTCGAAAGTTATATTCGTCACTTCGTTCAGCGAAAATTCCTTGTCCATGATGGTCAGTGTGGTGCCGTTCGCATAGTTCATTTCGCCACATTGCGCGGCTGGGAACCGATAGGTCACGTTGCCCACCCGCACGTTCAGCGTCTGCGCCTCGGCTGCAATCGTCAGCACGATGGCGACAAAAATCATATATAGTTTTTTCATTTTACGACAATTTTAAAAGTTCCCTGCTTTGTTTTAATAATGTATGCGCCTTTTTTCATCTGGTCTTTGGCCACTTTTCTGCCATTGAGGTCGTAGATGTCGATGGCTTCATCGAAATTCGCCGACTTCAGTTGCTCGATGCCCGTCGGCGTTGATTCGTCGCCCGTTGAAAAGTACATCTTAGATAGGTTTGAGAGAGTAAACGACTCTGAGCCTGCTGTCAGTATCGTTCCAGAAATGGTGATGGTCAGCGACGATGTCGAAACCGACACTTTCGCTCCGTCCGTCGTCTCGAAAGTCAAATAGGAATAGTCCTCGGCCTGTGCCGTCAGGATTCCTATCATTACTGCAATCAATAAAAACAATCTTTTCATCTTCTTATTACCTTTAAGTGAATCTGCCTGCAAAATTATGGTATTTGTCAAAGAAAATTCTTAACAAATTGGCTGAAAAATTTAGCATTTGGTCGGATGATAGTAAAAAAAGCCAAGATTTTTGCCTAAATATCTCGAATTTTTGTTAAATTTGCACCCAAAATGACAAACGCATGAAGAAAAACGACAAACAGGCAGGACTTCACCCGCTCCTCCAGATTGGTCCGACAGTGGAAAGGCAAGGGCTGGTTGTCTTGGACAACATCATCAATATGCCCTTCACCGGCGATGAATACATTTCTCCCTTTGCCGTCATTGCACTGTGCGAGCAGGGGACGCTCGATGCAGAATATGGCTTGAGACCCGTCGTATTCCGTCCCCATGACCTCTGTATCATGCGAGCGGGGCATGTCATCAAGACAAAAACCATTTCTGCCGACTATCGCACGCGGCTCATCGTCATGTCGGACGCCTTTCTTGAGAAGTTCAGACAGCGCAACATCTCCCATTTCGATGCCCATATCCCCTATTACATCGCCCATCCTTCGTGCCACCTCACCGACGAGCAGTACCACCAGATGGAAGATGCCTTCAAACTGCTGAAGACCGTGAGCAACATCGGGCAGATTTGCCGTGAAGAAATGATGCTCAACGTCCTCCACACCATCATCATGATGCGGTATGAGTTCTGTCCGATACCCAACGATGCCGTCAGAAACGAGAGGAGCAACCTTTCGACGCACTTCAACGAGGCGATTGTCAAGCATTATCGCAAATCGCACAAGGTCGATTTCTATGCCCGATTGTTCAACCTCTCGCCCAAATATTTCTCTACGCTCATCAAGTCGGAAATCGGCCTCAGTGCTAGCGAGTGCATTGACCGCTACCTGACCTTGCAGGCTAAATCACTACTCAACGAACGGCGCGACCTCGCCATCCAACAGATTGCCGACCTGCTCGGCTTCAGCGAACAAGCCTCTTTCAGCCGATTCTTCAAGAAAAGGTCGGGGCTGTCGCCGTCGGAATTTAGGGATTTTACAAATCAGTCGTCGGACTAAAAATATTATCGTTAGGAAATGAATCGTAAATCTTAATCGAAAATTATAAAAATATGAAAAAAATGATGATGACCTGCCTGTTGGCAGTGGCAAGTGTGCTGACCGTTTCGGCACAGAGTGTGAACGATTCCAAAGAGAATCCAGTGTTAAACGCGATTATGACGCGCACGAGCATCCGGAAATACACCGACGAGCCCATTTCGAAGGCTGACATCGAGACGTTGTTGCGTGCTGGAATGGCTGCGCCGACGGCTGTCAACAAGCAGCCTTGGCATTTCATTGCCGTCACCGACAAGGCGAAACTGAAGGAGTTGGCCGGCAATCGTGGACGCATGTTGGAACAGTGCGCAGTGGCCATCGTGGTTTGTGGCGACCTGAACAAGACGCTGCAAGGCAAGGCGCAGGAATACTGGATTCAAGACTGCTCTGCCGCCACGCAGAACATCCTTCTGGCCGCCCACGCCCTCGGACTGGGTGCCGTGTGGACGGGTGTGCATCCCACTGCCGAGCGTGTCGCGTTCGTTTCGAAGGCGGTGAATCTGCCCGAAACCATGATTCCGCTGTGCGTCATCGCCATCGGCCACCCTGCCGAGAGCCCCACGCCGAAAGACAAGTGGAAGCCCGAGAATGTTTCCTATAATGAATTTGGGAAGTAGTTCGCCGAAGTTATTTTTTGAAGCAGCGAGAGCCATGAAAATCAAACAGTGGCTGCAATCCCTTTCGTTTAGGACGGGTGTCATCGTTCTGCTGTGTTGCATACCCTTCTACATCCTGTCCTTCGCCCAGATGCTGCTGCCCATCAGCACGACGGCGAAAGGCATTCTCTGGACCGTCCTTTTCGGGTTGGCCAAAACCTGTCAGTATGGCGGTCTGACGATTTTGGGTGTCGAAGGATATAAACGGCTCAAAAACAAGTTTAATTTGCATTAATCTGTCACCACTTCATTGAAATGCTCCTTCCCCCAGGTTATCAGTGCTGTGAGTGCAGGCATCAGCGATTTCCCTGTATCTGTCAGAGAATACTCCACTCGGGGCGGAACCTCTGGAAACACTTCACGATGGACTAGATGGCTCTGCTCTAAATTCTTCAGGGTCTGCGAAAGCATCTTTTGTGAGCAATCTGTCATAAGGCGTCGCAACTCGTTGAAACGTAAGATTCCCGTATCGCTCCTGTTCAGCATGAAGAGCACGAGCATTGACCACTTGTCGCCGAAACGACTGATGACTTGCCTGATGGGACAGCCCAAATATTCTGCTTTTATATTTGTCATGACAATCTAATTTTGTGCAAAGGTAACCCAAATAAACCTAATTACCAAATTATACTATGTTAATCTGAGTTAAAGTCGATTTCGCAGAAGTCCGATAACATCACAATTCCTACTTTTTGGTAACTATCTCACCAAAAAGTGCCTTCTTGTGGGATTGAAAAACTTGCCGTACCTTTGCAGCGTCAAAACGAACAAATAACATTTTAAACGTATAAGAATTATGAAACAGATTGAGACAATTAAAAGTGGTAAGAATTACAGCGCAGTAAGCGTAGGTAAAATGAATGAGATTATCGAGCACGTGCTTCCGATGGGACCGAACGTAACCATTCCGGGTAAAGTGTTCGCAGGTCAGGCCGCAGGTGCCACGGGCAGCGAGTTTTCGTTCCAGACGCTCGTTCCTGGTCAGGACAGTGGTTTCCTGCACACTCACAAGACCCACGAGGAACTCTATTTCATCCTGAAAGGCGAGGGCCAGTATCAAGTGGATGGTGAGGTCTTCCCCGTCAGCGAGGGCACCATCATTCGCGTCGCTCCCGATGGCAAGCGTGCACTGAAGAACACGGGCAGCGAGAACCTGACGATGCTCTGCATCCAGTACAAGGCCAATGCCTTCACTGAGGCTGACAGTCCCATGACTGATGGCGTTATCTTGCAGGAAGAACTGAAATGGTAAAGCGAGATGTTTGAGATTCTTACATTGTGAGATGGCGGAATGAAGGCATAACCACATGGAAGTAACAAACCTATTGTCATTTACAGAACGAAATCAACTGAGGGAATGGTTGGTGCAGAACCATCTTTCAGAGAAATGCTGCTGGGTGGCTTGCAACAGGTCTAAGATGCCCAAACCCGATACGCTGCCATACATAGACATTGTTGAGGAAGCACTTTGTTTCGGATGGATTGATTCTACACTGAAGAAACTACCCGACGGACGATTGGCCCAGCGATTGTCGCCGAGACGGAAAGGCAGTCACTGGACAGAATTGAACAGACAAAGATGTAAAGACCTTGAAAGTCGTGGGCTGATGACTGACGCGGGGAGGAAGGCATACTTACCTGAATTCTCGCATCAAAGACGAAAAAATGGTTAGAATAAATCTATTTTCCTGCGAGAATCTACGATTACTTTGGTTGCAGGCTCTGTCGATATTCGCTGGGCGACTGGCCGAGGTGCTTGGTGCAATAGCGACTGAAATAACTCAATGATGTAAAATTCATATGGTCGGCTATCTGGGTGAGTGACAGGCGTTCATCATTCAGATAGTCTTTTAAAATAGGTATGGTATGACGGTCGATGTACGACGTGACACTATGTCCCGTAACGCGCTTGATGGTGGCCGAGAGGTATTTCGGCGACACATTCAGCCGTTCGGCATAGTAGTTCACGCTGCGTTCCGTGCGACTAATGCCCGTGGCGAGCAAGTCCATCAGCTGCTTCACGATGTAGGCCGTGCGGTCGGTATGCAAGTCGGTGGATTCTTGTTGCGCATGTGCCTCAAAAATGTCGTACATCATCGTCAGGCAGAGACTTCCCATCAGTTCGCGATAGAACTGCAAATGGTGGTCGTCCATGCGGTCGCGAAGGCGGTGGAAATCGTCCAAAAGATGCTGCGCGTGCTCGTCGGAAAGTTTGATGACAGGGTCTTGGCTTAGCGAAATACTGCCTCCGATGCTGTAGTTGTTCGCCGGCAGCAGGCTTTGCAGGAATTTGTAGTCGGCAGCAAACCACTCCACCTGCAAATCGGCTTGAGCCGCAAGGTTTTTCATCTTTGTCGGGTTGGGAATCACCACGAGGTCGTTTTTCACAATGTGATAGCACTTCTCGTTAAACACAAAACTGCCCTCCCCTGCCGTGCAAAGTAGGTGCATACAGGTGTGGCGCAACTCACTGGAATTGAGCCCGTTGAAGTCGGTGGAATATTGAAAATCAGGCTTCATCTTGTCAATTTTTTCGGCAAAATTACAAATAATTTGATATAAAACAACATTTTTGTGGCAAAAAGTGAAACTTCTGATGCTTTTTGTGAAACAAAACTTTCAAAAAATCGCCGTACCTTTGCAGTCGAAAATAAACGGTGGGTGGAAATCCTGCAAAACTGATCAAGAAACTTTGAAATAGAAAAAATAAATGACAATGAAAACTATTAAGTTATCAAACGGCGTTGAGATGCCGACTTTGGGCTACGGCGTGTTTCTCGTAAGCCCTGATGAGTGTGAACGTTGCGTGACGGATGCTTTGAACGTGGGCTATCGGCTGATAGACACGGCACAGGCCTACCAGAATGAGGAAGGCGTGGGCAATGCCTGGCGCAAAAGTGGTATCAAGCGCGAGGATCTGTTCCTCGTGACAAAAGTCTGGATTTCGAACAATGGTGAAGAAAAGGCCGCCAAGAGCATCGACGAAAGTCTGCGCAAGTTGCAGACGGAGTATATCGACCTGCTACTCATCCATCAGGCCTACGGCGATGTGTTCGGCACATGGCGGGCGATGGAGAAAGCCTACCGCGATGGCAAGGTTCGTGCCATCGGTGTGAGCAACTTTCAGGCAGGCCGTTTCTTCGATTTCGCCCACTATGTGGAAATAAAGCCGATGGTGAACCAGCTGCATTGCAACACGCTCACACAGCAGACAGCCATAGAGCCGATACATGCTGAATTTGGCACACGTCTGATGGCCTGGGGGCCGCTCGGTGGACAAGGAGTCGATGGCATAGTGAAGAGCGAAGAACTTGCCGCCATAGGTGCCAAGTACGGCAAAAATGCTGCTCAGGTTGCCCTTCGTTGGCTCACACAACGTGGCATCGTAGCTATTCCCAAGTCGAGCAATCAGGAGCGCATGGCGCAGAATCTTGATGTCTTCGACTTCTCGCTGAGTGATGCCGACATGGCACAAATCGCTCAGATGAACCAGCACGACACAGGCACCATCAATTTCGGCGACCCGCAATTTGTGAAGCATCTAATTCAAAATTACGGATAACTAAAATCAATGCAATAAATATGATAATAAATAGCATTATCACCGCACTACTGGCTCTCTTCATGGTCACCAGCTGCAACGCACAAAACAAACAAAAAGTCAAACCTCAAAATCAAAGCAACATGAACAATTCCATCGTCATTTTCTTCTCCCACGCAGGCGACAACTACAACGTGGGCAACATCGAGGTCGGAAACACGAAAATTGTGGCCGACTACATCAGTGAAATCACCGGCGCTGAGCAGTTTGAAATCGTCACCCACAAGTACGACGGCATGGCCTATATGCCACTGATTGAATTGGCCAAGAATGAGGCGAAGGATGGCGAACTGCCTGAGTACGAGGGCGACATCGACCTCTCGCCCTACGACACCGTGTTCATCGGCGGTCCCGTGTGGTGGGGAACCTATCCGCAGGTGATGTTCACCTTCTTCAAGAACCACGCCAACGACCTGAAAGGCAAGACCGTCATTCCTTTCACCACCCACGAAGGCTCAGGACTCGCCAACTGCGTCGAGGACGTGAAAGAGGCGTTCCCAGGTGCCCATGTCACGAAGGGTTTCAGCATCTACGGCCACGAGGTTCGGACGAATCGGATGAAAGTCGAAAAGTGGCTTCAGAAAATGAAAAGCGAATAAAAAAAGGGGGAAACGAACCCTCATTGGGAAAATTTTGTTATCTTTGCATCGTTATTTTCATTTTATGACGTTGAAGGGTCGTCGCATAGGAGCCAATGCCGTGCTTTCACCCGGAACGTTGCTAAAGCCAAAGACTATCGTGAGACGATTAGAACTAATAGAACAAGACCCTTTGTAAAGCCATGCTACGCCTGAAGAAAGTACATCACATCGCCATCATCTGTTCCGACTATCAGCGGAGTCTCCGCTTCTATACTCATGTGCTCGGCATGAGTGTCCTTGCAGAGCATTATCGTGAGAAAAGGCAGTCGTACAAGACCGACCTTGCCTTGGGCAATGAATACATCATTGAACTTTTCTCATTTCCTTCGCCACCACCACGGTTGACGCATCCCGAAGCAACGGGTCTTCGACATTTGGCTTTTGAGGTTGATAGCATGGACGAGACCGTGCATGAGCTGGACGCTCTTGGCGTCTCGCACGAAGAGGTGAGAACTGATGAATATACTGGCAAGCGCTTCCTTTTCTTTCAGGATCCTGATGGTTTGCCAATAGAAGTGTATGAAAAGAAAATCCCGATTTAACTAAGAATAGAAAAAAGATGATGACAGAATTTGATAATTAAAATACAACGATATGACTATACAGGAATTCAGAGATTACATGGCATCGGGAAAGCCAGTCATAGGAGGATCCGATGTCCACATGATGTTCCATCAGCTGTCGCAGGATGCACTGAAGATTACAGCCGAGATTAACGGCAAGTATCATACACCAGAGCAGTTGCACGACCTACTGGAACAGCTTTGGGGGCGTGAAGTGCCCAAGACGGTAGGCATGTTTCCTCCGTTCCATACCGACTGTGGTAAGAACACCGTCGTTGGTGAGCGAGTGTTCATCAACATGGGTTGCAAGTTTCAGGATCAGGGCGGCATCACCATCGACGAGGGTGCCCTCATAGGTCACAACGTCGTGTTGGCAACCATCAACCACGACTTTGACCCAGCCAAGCGTCAGAGCATGAGTTATGCCCCCATCCACATTGGTAAGAACGTCTGGATTGGAGCCAATGCCACCGTTCTTGCTGGAGTAACCATCGGCGATGGAGCCGTAGTAGCTGCTGGTGCTGTAGTGACAAAAGACGTGGAGCCGAATACCATTGTCGGCGGTGTTCCAGCCAAGGTGATAAAAAAGATAGAGATAAAAGACAGATAAATCGGAATTTAGCGGTATGATTCATCAGTTCAATCAACATACAATAGAAGCTTTGGCTTATTATGTCTATGCCTTAGTTGACCCACGAGATAATAGAATTTTCTATATTGGTAAAGGGAAAGGGAATCGGGTTTTTCAACATGCGAAAGATTCTCTTAACGAAGATTACCAGAGTCTTAAACTCGATATTATAAGAAGTATATTAAGTGAAGGTAAAGAAGTAGGACTCTACATCTTACGGCATAATTTGAATGAAGAAACTGCATATATTGTAGAATCTGTACTTATCGATATGTTGACATACGACAAGTTTAACAAGACAAATATTTTGGCAAATATTGTTGCTGGTTATCATCAATGGGATGAAGGGATCAAAGACGTTGATGAAATAAACTCTATTTACAATAGTGATAAAATCGACATACGCCAAGGTGACACATTGCTTCTAGTAAGTCTTAATAAAAGTTTTGACCAGGCAAAAGCCCATGGTGTGTATCGTAGGCTGGACATATATGAAGCAACACGTAAGTATTGGTATATTAGTAAAAGCGCTCCTCAAGAGATTCAATTTGTCCTTGGAGTGTATAGGGGTGTTGTTCGCAGTGTAATAGAGGTTAAGTCATGGCAATGGACTATCGTTGCTGAGGATGGAACAAAATTTAAGCATGAACGATGTGCTTTTGAAGGTAAACTTATAGAGGATTCACCATATATCAATAAAGATGTTTCAGATTATCCTTTTGGCAGTGGAGGATCGGTAAGGTATATAAGATAGTAAATTCCAATTCAGCGAACTGAAATAATACGAATATGAAAAAAGTAATTGTCATATCAACGAGCCTGCGTCATGGCTCAAACAGCGACATGCTCGCTGAGCAGTTTATAGAAGGTGTCAAAGCAGCTGGAAACGAAGTGGAGAAGGTTTCCCTTACGGACAAGAATATCCAGTTCTGCAAAGGTTGCATGGCTTGTCAAAAACTAGGGCGTTGCGTCATCAAGGATGACGTGAACGACATCATGGCCAAGGTGCTGAAGGCTGATGTCATCTGCTGGGCAACCCCTATCTACTATTATGAGATGAGCGGGCAGATGAAAACACTCATTGACCGCATGAATGCGATGTACGAGCAGGATTATCAGTTCCGTGATGTCTATCTGCTGACTACGGCTGCAGAGGATGAAGCTGAGACCCCCAAACGTGCAGAGACAGGGCTGACGGGCTGGATAGACTGTTATCCAAAGAGTCGTCTGGCCGGTACGCTCTTCTGCGGTGGCGTGAACGATGCCCGTGAGATTGAAGGCAATCCCAAATTGCAAGAGGCTTACGAGTTAGGAAAGAGTATTGACTAACAGCATGAATATATAAGACTATGACAAAAGCATTATTCATCAACGGAAGTCCGCGTAAAAACGGCAATACGGCACAACGGAAATATTATGTTCCTACGACACCTATCAGTTCTCGAACTACGACCGCTACGATGCCGCCACGTTCAGCGAGGCTCACAAGGCCGAGGTGCGCGACACGCAATTCCCCCTCTACCTTGAAAAAGCCTATGAATTGGGAAAGCGATTGGTTGGACTTGCATCATAGTTGCAACGATTCGTATCATCTTTACGTCTAACAGATAGAAGTAATCAGGAAATACAGACATGAAGGACGAAAAACGACTTCTGCGACGCAAACGTCTGATGGACAACAAGGCCTATCAGACGATGCAGGGACTATCGCGCTACATGGATCGCTACTATCTCGATGCGCTCATCGGCATAATCCCAGGCTGGGGCGATGCCATTGCCCTGATTTGCGTCGTGCCGTTCGTCTATTTCTCGTCGATGGTGATCAAAAGCATTCCCTTGACGCTGGCTGTCATCAACAATGCCCTACGCGATATTCTGCTGGGCATGATACCCTTCTTTGTCGGCGACGTTATCGACATCTTCCACCGCGCCAACGTCCAGAATATGCAGATGATACAGGGCTTCGTTGACGGCGACGAAACCGTCATCAAGCAAGTCAACCAACGTGCCAGGCAGTCAGCCATCGTCCTCGTCATCCTTCTACTGCTCATAGCACTGATGATATGGGCACTCGTCAGTTTCGGCAGTTACCTGTATTCATTGGTCGCTTCCATGTTCTGAACGGTCAATGTTTAAGTAAAAAATATTCTAAAAAACAGAAAATATGACAAAAGTATTATTATTAAATGGCAGTGCCAACCAGAACGGCAACACGTTCACGGCACTCTCAGAGATTGCCAAGCAACTCGAAAAGAATGGTGTAGAGTCGGAAATCATGCAGTTGGGCAACAAACCCGTGCGTGGTTGCATCGCCTGCGGACAGTGTCAGGCGAAGCAACTGGGGCGTTGTGTCTTCGATGACGACATTTGCAATCGTATCGTCGAAAAACTCAACGAGGCCGATGCCCTCATCGTGGGTTCGCCCGTCTATTACGGTCAGCCCAACGGAGCGGTGATGGCAGTGCTGCAACGCGCCTTCTTCGCAGGTGCCAACGTGAAGAACAAGCCCGCGGCGGCAGTGGCCATTTGCCGTCGAGGTGGTGCTACGGCTGCCTACCAGACGATGAACATGATTTACGAGATGATGAACATGCCTGTGGTGACGTCGCAATATTGGAACATCGCCTACGGCTTGGCACCGGGTGAAGCCGCACAAGACACCGAGGGAATGCAGACCATGCGGACGTTGGCCGACAACATGGCATGGCTGCTGAAGAAGATTCATGCCGACGGCAATCCCGACTATCCGAAGCGCGAAGAGTGGCAAGGCATGAATTTTATCAGATAAACCGCAATATGAAGACCTATTTATCATGAACATAGAAGACTATCGCGAATATTGCCTTTCGTTGGGCGAAGACATAGAAGAAAAGCTGCCATTCCAGAAGTTTAAGAATGGCGAGGGAGTATTGGTTTTCTACGTCATGGGCCACATGTTCTCATTCTTCGACTGCAATGATTTCTCGGTTATCTCACTGAAATGTCAGCCAGAGCGCATTGAAGAGTTAAAGGAACAGCATGACTGTATCGGCAATCCCTACAACGAATCGACCAAGCACTGGATAGGCATCGACCCAACGATTGCACCCGATGATTTGCTAAAGGAACTGACGCGAAACTCCTACGAGATTGTCAAGGATAAGTATGCGAGTAAGCGAGAGCAGAGACCTTTGAGAAGGCTTTAGAACAAATCGAAAGTATTTTTTCGGCGAAAACGAACCATTATTGGGATTTTTTTTGTATCTTTGCATCGTTATTTTAATTTCAATCATTCTAAAAAAGAAAAAAGTATGAAAGAGAAAGTATTACAAGCCATGCGCGAGTTCGGTGCTCCCGTGAACGCTGGCAAGATTGCGGAAATCACTGGTATTGACCGCAAGGAAGTGGATAAGGCTTTTGCCGAATTGAAGAAAGAGGGCGCGATTGTGTCGCCCGTGCGCTGCAAATGGGAGCCAAAGGCGTGATTGCAAGACTCCTTTTTGCTACATTGTTGCCGATGCTGACGCTTTCCGCTCTGGCGCAAGGCAACGGCAAGTTATCGGCCCATCTACAACGGATGGTTCACTGTCAGACGCTTTCCACCGAAGTTAAAAAATCACACGAGAAAAAAATTCTCACGCTGATGACGGTGGCAGGCGAAAACGCCCTCCGCACCTTGTCTGCCGACTATGGACTTGAGGTTCAGGACAGCATCGGGCGTATTTACATCGTAAGAATCCCCCTTGCTGCACTGCCGAAACTCTCTTCCGATGAGCGTGTTGAACGCATCGAGGCCGAGCCTGTGGCCATGAGTTCGGCGATGGACGTCACACCGCAACAAATCAACACATCCCATGTTTATACTGGCACTGGGCTACCGCAGGCCTTCACCGGGAAGGGCGTTATAGCAGGCGTGTTCGACAACGGTTTCGACTTCACCCATCCTGCCTTTCTCGATGCCAACGGACAGTCGCGGATGCGCTATTACTACGACTTTTACCACGACAACGGCGACGGCACACTGGGGCGCGGTTGGAATTCCACTGCCGACATCGTCGCCCTCGGCGGCACGCGCCACGAAGGTATCACTCTGCATGGGACGCACGTCTTGGGCATCATGGCTGGAAGCGCTGTCAATGGCAAGTATCAAGGCATGGCACCCGAAGCCGACATCTATGCCGTACATTTCAACTCCATGCCCGAAGACTTTGACAAGCCCGAGGCTCCCACATCGGCCAACTCGGTTCTCGGATTCAAGTACATCTTCGACGAGGCCGCTCGTGCAGGAAAGCCCTGCGTCATCAACTTCAGCAGTGGCGAAAGTTTCACCCTCAGCCGGCAGCGCATTCTGGAAAGCGAGGCCCTGGTGGGGCTCACGGGGCCTGGGCGCATCATCGTAGTTTGTGCCGGCAACGATGGCACGCGTTCATCTTACATGGAAAAAACGCAATCTGACTACAATGCCGGTGCTGGTCTCGTCTATGGCGTGGGAGGAGGAAATATCATCGACATGGACATCATCACACCGGGCAACCAGCGGGTACGCTTCGACTTTCTCGGTATGCGACTGACTGGGTCGAACATCGAAAAGACCCTCATTTTCAACACCGACAGCGTGGCAGCCCTCAACGACACCTGCCGCCTCTCCACCACGACGAGCCTCAGCGACATCAGCCTAAAAATTTGGGAAAGCGACGTCCAAGACCCTCGCGGAACCGTTTTCCACGTCAGGGCAGACATGTCCTCGCCATTTTTCATGGTGCTGTGCGGTGCATTGTGCCTGCTGAGCGGCGACAATCCTGCATGGGTTTATACCGACATCAAGTATTCACCGCTCGTCAATGTTGATGGCGTGGAAGCCTACAGCAAGGCAGCCAAAGGACATTCGCTATGGTGGCCGGGAACCCTCGACGGACTCATCACAGTAGGTGCGACGGGCTATAAATCGACCTTTACCGACATCGACGGGAACGCCAATACTCAATTGAACGAGTTTGCCGCCGAGCAACCGGGACGCATCGCCCGCTTCTCGTCGCAAGGACCGACCTTCGACGAGCGCATCAAGCCCGATGTCACAGCACCGGGAATGAGCATCAACGCAGCCTTTAACAGCTATGTCGAAATCACCGAAAGTCGCCGCAAGGAACTGACAGACCAAATCAACTACAACGGCAAGACCTACTACTACACCGCGCAGAGCGGCACATCGATGGCCACGCCCGTCGTCGCCGGCGCCATAGCACTGTGGCTGCAAGCCAATCCCACACTCACCACCGAACAAATCATGGACGTGCTGGCGCATACTTGCACCAAGCCAGACCCGACGCTCGACTATCCCAACAACACTTATGGCTATGGGCAGATTGACGTGTACAAAGGACTGCTTTACATTCTCGACATGCAATCGAACATTCCCGATCTCAGCACACATCAGCCAAAGAACGTGACCTTCCGCCTGAAAGATGGCCGACTTTTCATCGAAGGTGCTGAGGACGGCACCCCCATCCGTATCTACACCACTGATGGCCGACTCGTCGCCTCTGCTCCACTCACGCAGGGCAGCGTCCGTCTGCCCGTCGGCAAGCCGGCAGGAGTCTATGCCGTACAAGTGGGCACGCTGGGTTCTACTTTGATTCGTACACAATAAGTAGTTTGCAGCAGGCGCATGAAATATCCCTAATTTTAGGTATTGCGAAGTTCGGAAAATCGTTGTACACTGCTATAACCGCGAGGAACTGCAAGAACTTTGCGACAAAACGGGGCTGACGCTGGAGCGTTTTGAGCAACGAAAAGGCCTCCGTCTGCACGCTGTCATCCGAAAAATTTGATTTTTTCGGAATTTCTTTGTAACTTTGCAGCCGATGGATATAACAACACTGACGATTGGACTGCTGCTGCCCCTGTTTGGCACGATGTTGGGCTCAGCCTTCGTTTTTCTGATGAAAGACGAGATGTCGGAGCGGCTACAGAAGTCGCTGCTCGGCTTTGCGTCGGGCGTGATGGTCGCGGCATCGGTGTGGTCGCTGCTGATTCCGGCGATGGAGATGAGTGCCCCCTCCCAACCTGCCGCCGTAGGGGAGGCTTTGATGTCGGTTGTGCCTGCTGCCGTCGGTTTTCTGCTCGGCATGGGCTTTTTGCTGCTCATCGACGAACTCACACCCCACTTGCACATCGGCACCGACAAGCCCGAAGGTCCTCGTTCGCACCTTTCGCGAACGGCGATGCTCGTCCTCGCCGTCACCATCCACAACCTGCCCGAAGGAATGGCCGTGGGCGTAGTTTTTGCTGGAGCCGAGAACGGAATTGCCAACATTTCGTTGGCGAGTGCGATTGCCGTATCTTTGGGTATCGCCATCCAGAACATCCCCGAAGGAGCCATCATTTCGATGCCGATGCGAGCCGCCGGCAATTCCAAGTGGAAATCGTTTCTGATTGGGTCGTTGAGCGGTGCTGTCGAGCCCATCGGAGCCGTCGCCGTATTGCTGTTGGCCTCGCTGCTGATGCCTGCCCTACCCTATATGCTGGCGTTTGCCGCAGGCGCGATGCTCTATGTCGTGGTTGAGGAACTTATTCCCGAAGCCTCCAACGGTCGTCACTCAAACCTCAGCACCATCGGTTTTGCCATCGGCTTCGTGTTGATGATGGTGCTCGATGTCGTGATGGGATAAAAATCAAAATTTTTCATCGGAATCCACCCTTTTTTTTTAGAGAAATTGGCTGGGCGTGAGTCCCGTCACTCGCTTGAAAAGGCGGGTGAAGTGATGGGGATAGTCGAAACCGAGCAGACGAGAGGTTTCGCTGATGTTTCGCCCCTGCATCAACAGGCTTTTCGCCTGATTGATGACATAATTGTGGATGTAGCCGATGGCCGTGCCGCCCGTTGCCTTGTGGACGAGGTCGCCAAAGTAACGGGGCGAATAAGCCAGTTCGGAGGCACACCACGCGACGGTGGGCAATCCTTCTGACAGTTGGCGGTTCTCGCGGAAATAGGTCTGCAGCAGGTTATGGAAGCGCTTCAGTAGGTCGGTTTCTCCCCTATCCTCTTCGGACATTTGACGCTGGTAGATGCGGTTGCAATATTCCAAAATCAGCCGCAAGTAAGCCAACAGCACTTTTCGCAAAGACGGCGAATCCTCGTGCGTCTGCAATTCTTGTCGCATCTGAGCCACCAACTGCGTGATGCGGAGCCATTCGTCGGGTTCCATCCGCAGCGAGTCGTCGAAGAAATACGAGAAAAACTGATAGCGGTCAATCTGGCGTTCCAACTCGGTTCCGTGCAACAGTTCGGGCGACCACAGCACCACCCAACCACACAACGAAATACGCTCGCCGTTGTCTTCCAATCCACCAATCTGTCCAGGTTCAACGGCAATAATCGAGGCATCGCTCACCCGCAGTTTCCGCATTCCATACGAGAGATTATGGGGAAATTGCCGTTGGATAAACAGCCCATACACGCCGTAGTTGTTCAGACTATGACGGAAAGGCGCCAGTTCATCATAGTGGATGATGCTAACCAATGGGTGCAAAATCGGTGCATCCACAAAGCGAGCGTAATCGTTGGGGCTGTCAACTTTCAGTATCTTCTTCATATCGTTGGCAAAGATACTAAAAAAATCTAATAATGGTATGAATTTTATGTTTTTTAATCATTTTCTGCGAAATTGGTAGATAATCAGCCAATTTGTGTAATGCCTAAATAGAAATATGTGCGTATCTTTGCATTCAAAACCAAATCATAAAATAAAAAGGAGATATGAAACAAATTCTTTTCTGTTTATCGGCCATATTTTTTTTCTCTTGTTCATCTGACACTGAAATAACGGCACAAACGACTATGGATAAAATCTACATCACCATTGGCGGACAAACAGCGAGCGCGACGCTTGTTGAAAATGCCGCCACGAAAGCGTTGGTGGAGAAGTTGCAGCAGGCACCCGTCACCGTGACGCTCAACAGCAGCGGCAACTTTGAGATTTGGGGCGCACTCGGCTTTTCGCTGCCCACCAGCAACCAACAAATGACGGCTCAGCCCGGCGATGTCATCCTCTACAGCGGTAGCAACATTTGTCTTTTCTACGGCTCGAACTCGTGGAGTTACACCCGTCTGGGCAAAATCGACGGACTATCGGAAAACGAGTTGCGCACATTTCTGAAGGCTGGCGAAAACAACATCAGCGTGACGCTCTCGCTGACGAATACGACTGGGATTGAAAGCCCCAGCCACTCTTCAAGTAGAGAGGAGAGCATTTACTCAATCAACGGCACTGCACTAAAGCATAAGCCATCGAAAGGAATTTACATCAAAAACGGAAAAAAAGTAATATGATGAAGAAAATTTTAATTACCGCAGCAGTGTTGGGCGGAATGCTCACAGGCTGCACACAAAAGAGTGAAAACAATCAAAACGACAAAAACATGACGACATTGAATCTGACGCAGGAGTGGGACAAGGTGTTTCCGCTGAGCAACCAAGTGAACCACCGCAAGGTGACGTTTGAAACACAGTACGGTCTGACGCTGGCAGCCGACCTTTATATGCCGAAAAGTCTCCCCCAGTCGGGGGAGGTTGGAGGAGGCCTGCCCGCTATCGCCGTTTCAGGTCCTTTCGGAGCCACGAAAGAGCAGTCGAGCGGTCTTTATGCGATGAAAATGGCGGAGCGCGGCTTTGTTACGCTGGCTTTCGACCCTTCCTATACGGGTGAGAGCAGCGGTGAACCGCGTCGCACGGCTTCGCCCGACATCAACACCGAGGACTTCATGGCTGCCGTCGATTTCCTGTCGAAACTTGACGAAGTCGATGCTGAGAAAATCGGTATCATCGGCATTTGTGGATGGGGTGGCATCGCCCTGAACGCCGCCGCTGCCGACCCGCGCATCAAAGCCACCGTCGCCTCGACGATGTACGATATGACGCGCGTCAGCGGCAACGACTACAACGACGCTTTCGACAACGAGCAGTGGCGCCACAGAAACCGCGAGAACCTCGCCAAACAGCGTTTGGAAGACCCCAACGCGATGGCTGGCGGCGTACTCGACACGGTTCCGCCGCAGGCTCCCCGTTTCGTCCACGACTACTACGATTATTACAAGACCGAGCGCGGCTACCACAAGCGCAGCGGTAACTCGAACGATGGTTGGCGCGTCATCGGCACGCAGGCCTACGCCAACAGCCGTTTCCTCTACTACATCAACGAAATTCGCTCCGCCGTCCTCGTGATGCACGGTGAAGAGGCCCATTCGCGCTACTTCGGCGAGGCCGCCTACCAATACATGGTCGAGGGCAAGGCCGAGGGCTACAACTTCGTCGGCAAACCCAATCCCAACCCTGAAAACAAGCAGTTGCTCATCATTCCCGATGCCTCGCATTGCGATCTCTACGATGGCGGCTACGAGGAAAAGGCTGGCAAGGGCGAACCCAAGAACATGATTCCGTGGGACACGTTGGTGGAATTCTTCAAAAAAATGACAATAAAATAGGGCTATAAGCCGTTATTTTATCAAACAAACAAGCAAAAGAACCACTATGCAAGGAAATTTTTCGTATTACAATCCCACCAAATTGTATTTTGGTGATGAGTCATTGAATTTTCTCAAGGACGAACTGAAAAACTATGGACCGACGGTGCTGTTGAACTACGGCAGCGGCAGTGTGAAACGAAACGGCATCTACGACGAGGTGGTCGCCATTCTGAAAGCGGCTGGCAAGACCATCGTCGAGAATCCGGGCGTGATGAGCAATCCCACGCTCGAAAAGATGCACGAAGGCATCAAAATCGCCCGTGAAAACAACGTCGATTGGATTCTCTCGCTCGGCGGAGGCAGCGTCTGCGACTATTCGAAGGGAGTGGCGGCGTCGGTGTTCTACGAAGGCGACTATTGGGAGAAATTCTGGTTGAAACAGGAAAATCCCGACGAAGGCCAAAAAATTCTGCCGATTGGTTGCATTCTGACGATGGCCGGCACGGGTTCGGAAATGAACGGCGGCTCGGTTATCACCGACGAGAAAAACACGTTCAAGGTCGGCCACGTTTTCGACAGCCGACTGATGCCGAAATTCTCGATTCTCAACCCGAAATACACGATGACCGTGCCCGAAAACCAGATGAAGGCCGGCATCTACGACATCATGAACCATATCATGGAGCAGTATTTCAGCGATTTCGACGACAACACGAGCGACTACCTTTCCGAAGGATTGATGCGAAGCCTCGTCCACAGCAGCCGAATCGCCGTGAAGAATCCGCAGGACTATGAGGCTCGCTCGAACATCATGTGGACCGCCACGTGGGCACTCAACACGCTCATCGGACTGGGCAAGCAGGAAGACTGGATGGTGCACATGATTGGCCACTCGGTGGGTGCTTGGACGCACGCGCCCCATGGCTATGCACTGGCTTCGGTGTCGATGGCGTACTACAAACGCGCAATGAAAAACGGACTGCCGAAGTTCGTGCGCTTCGCCAAAAACGTCTGGAACATTCAAGGCGACGGAATGACCGACGAACAAATTGCCGAAGCAGGTTTGGAAGCCCTCAAAAACTGGATGTTGGAGGTCGGACTGCCGCTGACCATCGGCGAACTCGGAGCCACCGAAGAGATGATTCCCGGCATCACCGAGACCACCGTCGTCTATCCCGCCGGCTATCTGAACCTGTCGAAAGCAGATGTCGCTGAAATCTTGAAAGAAAGTCTTTCGTAGGCGTTTTTCAAGCCAAAAAATCGTTCAAATAACAAAATCAACCCCTAAAAACATCAGAAACATGAAAAATTATCAATTATGCTGGCAACGCTTTTGGTGATGAGCCTGAGCGCCTGTTCGAAAGCAACCAAAACAGAGGAGAACAAAGACATGAAAGTATTAGTAGCCTATTTTTCCGCATCGGGCCTGACGAAGGGCGTGGCGCAGCAACTGGCCGAAGTGGCTGGTGCCGATTTGCACGAAATCAAGCCCGAACAGCCCTACACCGATGCCGACCTCGACTGGCGCGACAAGGAAAGTCGTTCGAGCGTTGAAATGAAGGACAAAAATTCGCGTCCGGCCATCACCGACAAACTCGAAAACATGGCCGACTACGACGTGATTTTCGTTGGTTTCCCCATCTGGTGGTACACCTGTCCGACCATCATCAACACCTTCATGGAAGCCTACGACTTCAAGGGCAAAACCGTCGTTCCGTTCGCCACTTCGGGCGGTAGCACCATCGAAAAATCGTGCGAAGACCTAAAGGCCACCTATCCCGACCTGACTTGGAAGGATGGAAAACTGCTGAACAAGCCTTCGAAAGAAGATTTGGAGCAGTTTGTTCAAAGCGTAAAATAAACGACTGTAAATTCATTTTTTCAAACTATAACCATTAAAATTTATGGAAGAGATTAAAATTTACCATTCCATTTGGAAAAACTTAATGCTGGTGGCGATATGCTTGGCGTTTGTCGTTCCGGGTGTCCTTCAACTTTTGGATGGAAGAAATTCATTCCTCGTCTGGGCCAGTACCCTATTCTTTGGCATTGGTGGGTTGTTCATGCTATATATCATTCTGAGGCAAAGAATAACAAACAAGCCTTATTATGTAATAACAGACGAATGTATTTCCATGGATAGCGGAATGAAAAAGTGGGAAGTTCGTTTCGCCGATGTGGAAGAATTCTATCTGATTAACGTCATGTCATCGAAACAGATTGCAATCAAGTACAAAAAAGACGTTGAGTTGCAGAAAATGAATGAAGCAAGTAGTGCAAGTCGCACTGTAAGGAAATTCAATGAAAAAATTGCCGGCACACAGGAATCATTGCCTGCCGATGGCCTTACAATGAAGCCGCAGCAACTCTGTGACCTGCTTAACTCGAAGCTGACGAAGTAAAATTTTCAGCTGTTCTTTTGATAGCTCTGCACCGCCCAGACGGCCATAAAACTGCCGATGGCGAGCAGGGCTATTATTTGATGGACGATGTGTTGGATGCCACCGCCACGAATGAAAACGGTGCGAATGGCCTCGATGAAGTAGTGCATCGGGTTGATGTAGGTCGTGAGATAGGCCCAGTCGGGCATGGAGCGCGTGGGCGTGAAAAGGCCACTGAGCAGCATCAGGCAAACGATGAAAAACCACATCACGAACATGGCTTGCTGCATGGTGTCGGAATAGTTGGAAACGATGAGTCCGAACGACGAGAAAAACAGTGCCAACAGCATCGCAAGCACGTAGATGAGCCACACAGGACCGGCGGGTGTGAGGCCATAGACGAGCCACGCCAGCAGCAGGCAGACGGTGATGACAAACAGCGCAATGAGCCAGTAGGGAATGAGTTTGGCGAGGATGAAAGCCCATTTCGACACGGGTGTGACGTTGATTTGCTCGATGGTGCCGGCTTCCTTCTCGCCGACGATGTTGAGCGTGGGCAGAAAGCCCGTCATCAGCATCATCACGATGGCAAAAAGGGCGGGAATCATAAAGAGTTTGTAGTTTTGGCCTTTGTTGTACAAAGTCAATGAAGAGTGAAGATTGAGGAGTGAAGAATTTGCTGCCGCATTACCAACAATTTGCGAGAGATAGGCTGAACCCATCGACCCTTTCGTTCCATTCACGGCATTGGCAGCGATGAAATATTTTCCGTCACGAATCTCAAGAATCACGTCGGCACGACCTTTCTCGATGTCTTTCATCGCCTCGGCATAGGTCGATTTCTGTCCACCGAAGATAAAGTAATTGCTGGCGGCAATCTGCCCGACGAGCCGTTGCGATTCGACGCTGCGGTCGATGTCCACCACATCAACCACGATGTTTTTCACCTCCATCTGCATCACCCACGGCATCACGCACATAATCACGATGGGAAACGCGACGATGAGACGCGGAAGAAACGCATTGCGGCGAATCTGCAAAAACTCTTTTTGTATCAGATACTTGATCATTTGACGATTTGACAATTTTACGATTTGACGATTTACAATTTGACGATTTTTTACTCAAGTCGGACATTGAATTTCTTCAGGGAGACGGCGAGCAACACGGCTGTCATTGCTGCCAGAACAGCCACTTCACGCGCCACATCGCCGATTCCGACGCCCATGATCATCAGTTTGCGCATCGCTTGGATGTAGTAGCGAGGCGGCACAACGGCTGAAATCCACTGCAAAATCGTGGGCATCGACTCCACAGGAAACAACATTCCAGAGAGCATCACGACGGGCATCAGCAGCACCATCGCCGAGAGCAACAGCGCGACGAGTTGCGTTTGGGCGACATTGGAAATGAGCAAGCCGAGCGAGAGTGCCAACAGGATATACAAAGTGCTGACGGCCAAAATCCAAAACAACGAACCTGCCAACGGAACACCGAGCACGAATCGCGCCATCAGCAGAATGACGACGAGAATGGCGAATGCCAACACGAGATAGGGAACGGCCTTGGCGACGATGACCATCAGCGGACGGACGGGCGACACCAACAGCACTTCCATCGTGCCTTTTTCCTTTTCGCGGACAATCGAAATCGAGGTCATCATCGCACAAATCAGCATCAGCAACATTCCCATAATGGCTGGCACGAAATTGTAGGCCGACTTCATCTGGGGATTGTATAAAAGTGAAGAGTGAATAGTGAGGGGTGAAGAATTTGCTGCCGCCATAATTTGCTGCGCATAAGTCACCCATTGCTGAGCCATATTCGGGTCGCTGCCATCGACAATGATTTGCACGTCTCGATTCTTGTCAAACACGAGGCTCATATCCGCTTTCTGGCTACGAATCAGCCGCTCGGCCTCTTGTGGCGTGGCGACGGTCTGCGTGATGGTGAAGTACTCCGATTGTGCTAGCCGCTCAACAGCGGCCTGCGTCTGGTAATCCATCTGCGAAGTCACCACCACCGTGCGCACGTTCTTCACATCGGTGGTGATGGCGAAACCGAAGAGCAGCATCAGCACCACGGGCATACCGAAAAGAATCAGCATCGTCCGCTTGTCGCGCAGAATGTGCTTGGCCTCTTTCTTGACAAATGCAATAAACTCCTTCATAAACAAACTCTCAACTGTCAACTTTCAACTCTCAACTTTCAACCCTCGTAGCCTGTCGTGCCAAATAGGTAAAGACGTGGTCCATATCGGGCTGGTTAAATTCTTTTTTAAGTTCGTCGGGCGTGCCAATCGCCTTGATTTTCCCATCGACCATGATGGAAATTCGGTCGCAATATTCGGCTTCGTCCATATAGTGGGTCGTCACGAAGACGGTAATGCCACGACGGGCGGCATCGTAGATGAGTTCCCAGAACTGGCGGCGCGTCGCCGGATCGACACCCCCCGTAGGCTCGTCAAGGAACACCACGCCGGGCTCGTGGAAAATCGCCACCGAAAACGCCAATTTTTGCTTCCAACCGAGCGGCAACGACGCCACCAAGTCGTTTTTGTGGTCTTCAAACTTCAACTGACGCAGCAACTCGTCGGTTTTCCGCCTGATTTCATCGTCTTTCATCCCATAAATACCTGCGAAAAGGCGGATGTTCTCGGCGACGGTGAGGTCTTCGTAGAGCGAGAACCGCTGCGACATATAGCCGATGTGCCGTTTGATTTGCTCGTATTCGGTGCGAATGTCGTAGCCCACTACCCTGCCCGTTCCGCTCGTCGGTTGGTTCAGTCCCGTGAGCATGTGCATCGCGGTGGTTTTTCCGGCTCCGTTGGCACCGAGAAAACCGAAAATCTCGCCTTTTTTCACCGAAAAACTGATGTCATCGACCGCGTGGAACGAGCCGAAAGCCTTGACGAGATGCTCCACTTCGATGATGTATTCTTCCTTGCTTGCTGCTCCATTCTGAACGTTGTTGGGGGTGAGGCTTTTCGGATTGAAAACCTCCGAAAATTCCGTCAGAATCGCCTCTGGCGTACCGATTCCCCGCACTTTTCCGTGGTCGAGAAACGCCACGCGCTCGCAACGGCGCACCTCGTCGAGATAGGGTGTCGAAGCGACGATGGTGATGTCGCGCTCTTTCAACATTCCGAGCATTTCCCAAAGTTCCTTGCGGCTGACGGGATCGACGCCCGTCGTGGGTTCGTCGAGGAAGAGCACACTCGGCTGATGCACCAGCGCACAACTCAGTGCCAATTTCTGCTTCATACCGCCCGAAAGAGCCCCTGCGCGACGATCTTTGAAGCGTTCAATCTGCTGATAAATAGCCTTGATGGAATCGTAGCCCTCGTCGATGGTCGTGCCGAAGAGCGTGGCGAAAAACTGCAGGTTTTCCTCGACCGTCAAATCCTGATAGAGCGAGAATTTTCCAGGCATATAGCCCACCCGACAACGCACGTCGCGCATCTGTCCGACCACGTCGAAACCATCGACCGAGGCCGTGCCTGCGTCGGGCAAGAGCAACGAACAAAGAATGCGAAACATCGAGGTCTTGCCAGCGCCGTCGGGGCCGATGAGTCCGAAAACCTCGCCCTTCCCAACGCTGAACGACACATCGTCGAGTGCCATCACGCGCCCGTAACTCTTGCTGATATTTTTTACCTCAATCGCATTCATTTCTTCACTCCACACTTCACACTCCACAAAACCCCGCCATACATTCCAATCTTCACGAATCCATCGTTTTTGATGGCGACCTTCACGGCATACACCAAATCGGCACGTTCATCGTCGGTGAGGATGGTTTTGGGTGTAAATTCGCTGCGACTCGAAATCCACCGAACCACACCCTCGTATTCTTTCCGCTCGCCGTCGCCGTAATCGGCAAAAACCGTCACTTTCTGACCGATTTTGATGTCTTTCAACTGCGACGACGTGACATAGGCCCGCAAAAACATATTCTCGGTGTCGGCCACCTTGAACAGCGGTTTTCCGATGCTCACAAACTCACCCTGTTCGACGAATTTCTCGAGCACCGTGCCACTGATGGGTGCTTTCACCTCGGCGTTGGCAATCTGGTCGGAAATCTGGCGTTTCTGCGCGTCGATTCCGTCCATTTGCGCACCGATTCCCTTGCTCTGCTCCGCCAGACTCGCGTTGTTGCTGCGAATTTGGTCGCGAGTGGCCTCACGCTGCCTTTCGAGCACCTTGATTTGGTTGTTGATGTCGTCGAGTTGCTTGCGTGGCACGGCTCCGTCGCTCACCAGTTCGCTGAAACGCTGTCGCTCGCGCTGTGCGTTGGCAATCTGCTGGTTGATGGACGAAAGTTGCTTCTCCAGGTCGAGCCGACGGCTGTCGGTGGCACTTCGCGACGATGCCAACTGCCGCTTCTGCGCGTCGAGTTGGTCGCGTGTCTGCTGCAACTGATAGGCGTCGATTTTGCCCACCGTCGCGTCTTTTTCGACGGTCTGCCCCTCGTCGATGTCGAACGATTGCAATTCGCCCGTCGCTTTCGCCGAAACGGTGATTTCGGTCGCCTCAAACGTGCCTGTGGCGTCGTATTTTTTCTCGCCCGAAGAACACGCGGCGATGAAGGGCAAAAGGGTCAGCCAAACGCCCTTGCCCATTCGTTTTACTGCTTCAAAATGATTCATTTTCATATTCCTAATTTTTATTGTTTTCCCATTGTATATTGGTGGTCGAAAATCGCTTTCAACAGCTCGATTTCGTGCATCGAACGCTGGACGCGAGCCGCATTTTCGGCGTTGATGTCGCGCACGAGGTCGTTCACATCGATGATGCCGTGCGACAACTTCGACTCCGA
>Ga0256404_1001758_pt1 | contig 50639 bp, 47 predicted proteins | sample RumenRJG_01DNA_FD_185990 | JGI IMG/M metagenome (GOLD analysis project Ga0256404, IMG submission 185990) | Bovine rumen microbial communities from Lethbridge, Alberta, Canada - RJG_01 | ecosystem: Host-associated > Mammals > Digestive system > Stomach > Rumen | place: Canada: Alberta | collected...
AATTATTATTAAAAGGTACTACTAGTGCGAATTTAGATACAGCTAATTATCGTGATAATAATAGACGATTTGTTGGTACTTATGAAAATGGTGTAAGAAATATTCAATTTTTACCACTTCATACAAAATATATCGAAAGTGCAATGAATGATTTTATAGATTATTATAACACTCAAGAGAATGATATTAATAACCTATTTACAAAACCAATTAGAATTCATGGTATTATTGCATCTTTACAAGTATTTAATGATGGTAATACAAGATTTGGTAGATTATTACAGAATGTAAAATTATATAAACAAACTAACCAAATGCTAGGTACTAAATATGATAATCCTACTATTTATTTGACTCGTTCTTACCAACCATATAGAAGAGATTATCGTGAAAAACTAGCCGAACTTGCAATTAATCCAAATGAGGATAATATTAATAAATGGTTATTATTTAACTTAAGAAGAGCAGAAGAAGAAATATTTGTCAACTCTGATAGAATTGAAAAAGTAAAATTGTTAAAAAAATAAATTATAGTGTTTTCAAACCACTATAATTTTTTTAGTAATTGTTTATATTCCTTCTCTTGTTCAGCAGTCATATGATTAGATTTAATCAATCCGTTATTATCTAATTCATTATATAATGAAATCATTGTATCCAATTCTTTTAAAGATAATTTCCTAATCATATTTGCAAGTGCCTTATAATTACTAGTCTCTATATAATTACAATATTCATCTTTTGCATTTTTCGTAATTATACAAGGAGCAAGATTATTCTTAGCTAAATTATAAGTTAAAAGTATTCTAGCCGTTCTACCATTAGCATCTTCAAAAGGATGAATATGTAAAAAACTAATATGAAATAATGCTTCAATCTCATATATTTCATCTTCACTTTTAGCATTCTTTATACGATAATTATAATCATCAATTAAGTATAACAAATCATTTCTAATCATATTTGCATCACATCTTTTTATCTTAGAACCATTTACTATTGCTTTAGTTTTTCTAAAATCTTTTATCTCATTACCACTTACAAGAGTTGCAATATTACAAATAAAATTTAAGAAATCTAAATGATTGATATATTCATTATTATGAAATCCATTTGCGAAAACATAATTAATCGCACTTAATTGATTATATATTTTCATTGATTGATTAATAGTAGCTAAATCATCATTAATTCCTTCTAACTCTAAACTACCATATGCAAGTCTATACTTAAGCATATCAAAATAAGATTTCTTATAATTATTATCACTTTCAAATTCTAAAAACATAAAACCCACCTAAACCTTAATAATACTATCTAATTTTTTTGCTTTTATTATAACTCTTATATGCATTTATTAAATCAATATCCATTATATTTCTTGGAATATCATCTATATTAAAGAACTTTAATCTTTTTACAATTCAGAATAATCTCCTAACTATTATTTATTAATTTTTTTAGTCTATTTATTTGTCTATTAAATAGAAAACATAATTTATTAATTCTTTCATCAGACATTTTGGTAATGTGTTTATAATCAGCAAGTAAAGTTTCATACCACTCTACTATTCCATCTAACTTTAATATATCTATTCTTTTAATATCATTAACTACTTTTATTATTTCATCAAATGGTTTTAACTCATAAAACAGTCTTCCATCACCTCTAGTTGCAATAGAATCATCATCATAATAACTAATATTTAGTGCCATACCATTATCAAAAATTGGCGCTATATCAACCCATTTTAATGTATTAACGTCTCTAATAATTCCAAAATTGTTTAAATGTCTATCTTCATTCATGATAAGAAAATCTAATATATACATGTTTTCTAATTTTTCTCTGGCATTTTCAATACCATTTTTATCAAGTATATTAATATAATTTTCATAATCTAAAAAACTTTTATTTTGCTTAGTTCCATATATAATTTGCGATGCAGGAATAAATTCAGTATCCTTATTTATAAAACATGGACACTTAGATACAACATTATCTTTATAAATATCTAGAGTATATTTTACATATTTAAAACCTAATCTACTACATATTTCACTAGCTAAAGCCTCATTAAAAGGTTGTAATATCTCATTTTTATAACCACCCTTTAACAAATATCTTACACCATCTTCTATAATCCAAGCTTTCTTAAGCATTCCATCTGTTGTATTATTAGGTGTCTTTAAAGATTCATCTTTGGTAATTACACTACTATTCAAAGATAAAGAAGCTTCTAAAAATTCAGAATAATCAAAATCATGATCAAAGAAATTAATATCATCATATTTTATATCCAAACCACATGGTTTAATCCAATATTGATCAGATAATGAAAGTCCAAATGCTTTATCTAATAATTCTGATGGAGATTCAATATTTAACTTATGCAATAATATATCTAGTTTATCTCTCCAAGCTGGAATACCTCTACCTTTGAACCACTCATTTAGTTTACGCAAGAATGATACCTCATCATCATTTTTTTCATAGTACTTATTTATTATTAATGGCGCGTAATCTATATTAATAATTTTATAAACTTTATCAAAACCGTGTAATACTTCATTATATTCTAATACTGCTATTTCATTATTTTTATTTAAGAGTACACACTTCATATTAACCACCTCAGTTTTATACAACTATTATATCATACTAAAATTATTATATTAAGAACTGCTCACTATTTTTTCAAAAGTCTTAATTCCATCTACTGCCGCACTAGTTATACCACCTGCATATCCTGCACCTTCTCCTATTGGATATATACCTTTTATATTAGATTCAAAATTATCATCTCTAATAATTCTTATTGGTGATGATGTACGTGCTTCTACTGCTGCAATAACTGTATCATCACTTGCAAATCCTTTAATCTTAGTATCAAAGTAATCTATTCCTTCTTTTAAGGAATCACTAATACTTTTAGGTAGTATTTCATTAATATTTGTAAATGTATAATTCCCTTTAAATATAGGTTTAACACTTTTAAAACTAGTTGATACTGTATTATCTTTAAAGTCTTTATATAATTGTACTGGAATTTTACCATTACCTACTTTATAAGTAACAACCTCTAACTTTCTTTGAAATTCCATACCAGAAAATACGTTATTACCAAAATCTTTATTATTAACGGTTGCAATTATCGCACTATTAGCAATCCCACTATCTCTTTTATAATTACTCATACCATTAATTACAGTCATACCTTCTTCAGATGAAGCATTAACTACATATCCACCTGGACACATGCAAAAGGAATATACCCCTCTACCACTTGATGATTTATAGGTTAACTTATATGATTGAGCCCCTAAGTCAGTTCTGCCTAATTGATTATTATCAATCAAGCGTTGATTATGCATAATACGTATTCCTACGGCAAATGGTTTAGATTCCATGCTTATACCTTTATCATATAGCATTTTAAATGTATCACGGGCACTATGGCCTAATGCGAGTACTAATGTATTACAAGTAATATAATTATTATCATTTACAGTAATACCTACTACTTTCTTATCTTTAATATCAATATCAGTTAAACAGGTATTGTAGTGAAATACTCCTCCATTACTAATAATAGCCTCACGCATACTTTTAACTACTTTAACAAGTATATCAGTACCAATGTGAGGTTTAGCTTCATACATTATTTCTTTAGGCGCACCACACTTAACAAATACTTCTAATACTTTCTTAATTCTTCCAAACTTATCTTTAACTAAAGTATTTAATTTGCCATCAGAAAATGTACCTGCTCCACCTTCACCAAATTGAACATTAGAATTAGTATTAAGTATTCCTTCATTCCAAAACTTACTTACTGTATTTACTCTATCTTCTACTTTCTCACCACGTTCTAGTATATCTACTTTATAGCCATTTAAAGTAAGCATGTAAGATACAAATAATCCGGCAGGGCCACTTCCTACAACTACTATTTTTTTATTTTTATCAATACTATTTACTTTAAACTTATAACTATCATCTGGTGTTTTAAATATATCTTTGTCTTTATTCTTACTTAAAATATAATCTTCATTATTAACACTAACATCTACTTCATATATATAATATAAATCTGGTTTATATCTTGCATCAATACTTCTTTTATTTATTTTAATATCAAGTATATCATTTTTTCTAACATGTAATCTTTTAACTATTTTATCTTTTAAATTATTATTATCAATACTAACTTTAATCTGTCTAATTCTAATCATTTAAAGCCTCTCCTGCAATAATGCCTGTAATCCATGCAAAACCTAGATTATATCCACCACATTCACCATCACAATCAAGTAATTCTCCTGTAATATAAAGATTCTTTTGTTTTTTTGATTCCATAGTATTTGGATTAATCTCTGATAATATAACTCCACCACTACATGTTTGAGCAGACATAAATCCTTTAGTATCAGTAATCTTAATTTCAAAATCAGTAACCATCTTAGATAGTTTATTCTTATTTATATCACTTATATTATCCCAAGTATCATCATAATCAATATTACATAGAGTAAGTAATGTATTAGATAGTTTATAATTCATAATGCCATCAAATAGTTCTGAAATAGTTCTTTTTTTAACTATACTATTTCTTTTATTCATAAACTCTATAAAATCATCTATATAAGGCATAAAATTAATATGAATTACTTCTTCTTTTTTATTATATAACCCGCGAGATACAAGTGAACTTAATTGATATACACATATGCCACTAATTCCATAATCAGTAAGTTGTAACTCTCCAGTACTCATCTTTTTAAGTTTATTATCTTCATATAAAGATACTTTAGCATCTATTCTAACACCACTCCAACTTTTTAAATAATTACCACTTGATACTAGTTGTACTAAAGATGGTACAACTGGATTAATTGTATGATTAAACTTACTTAGTATATCATAACCAACACTTTTCTCTTTAACATATGCGTGTGATCCACATGCAACAACTATCTTGTCACAATCATATTCTCCTTTATTAGTTATAACAGTATAAGTACCATTATAATTAATATCAGTAACATCACAATCAGTAATAATAGAAACACCACGAACTAAGCATTCCTTAACTAATGCTTCGCGTACACTTATAGCTTGATTAGACATAGGATAATAATAACCATTCTTTATATTAGGTATGATACCAATACTATCAAATAATTTCATTACTTTATTAATATTATCACTATTTATAATTGCATCTAATATATTAATATCATCTGTATTAAAATGTGAAGAAGTAAAATCACTATTAAAATAATTACACTTACCATTACCAGTTGCAAGAATTTTTTTGCCACACTTACTATTTTTCTCAAGTATAATTACATCATTATTGAAAGATGCATTAATTGCAGTAACTAATCCTGATGCACCTCCACCAATAATAATTACCTTACTCATATAACCACCACCAACTAATAAAATTATACCATTACGATAATAAAAAAGAAATAACAATTAAATTATTTCTTTAATTAAACATTAATCACAATAATTCATTCATAATATTAGGATTAGATAAAGCATCATATAACCTATTTATATCTTCTTTAGTATTATAAAAGTATAGAGTTGCTCTTACTGTATTTTTAATCTTTAACTCATCTTTTAACATCTTCGCACAATGATTACCTGCTCTAACACATATATTATATTTATCTAAGTATATAGCAAGATCTTGGGGAAATATATCTTTATAATTAAATGTAATAATTGGAGTATCTACATCTTTATTATATATAACTACATTATCAATACTTTCTAACTTCTCTACTGCATATCTATGTAATTCACGTTCATACTTATTAATATTATCAATACCAATATCATTAATATAATCTAATATCTTACCAAAGCCAATTATACCCGCAATATTAATAGTACCTGCTTCTAATTTAGAAGGTAGGCTTTTATAAGTCCTTTCTCTATCAAAAGTAAAAGATGCATTCATACCTCCACCAAAAGTAGTTGGATACATATTATCTAGTAATTCTTTTTTACCATATAATATCCCTACACCAGTAGGCCCACACATCTTATGTGCAGAAAATGCAAGAAAATCGATATCAAGATTCTTTACATCAACTCGCATGTGAGGTACTGCTTGCGCACCATCTAGAACTACTAATATATTATTTTGATGAGCATAATCAATTATCTCTTTAATAGGTCTAATATCTCCTATTACATTAGTTACATGTGCAAGAGATATTACCCTAGTATTAGGTTTAATTGCTTTCTTTAAGTTATCAAGTGTTACTGAATAATCACTATTTAAAGGAATATAATCTATATCTAGATTAATCTCATCAGCAAGTTCAAACCAAGGTAAGACATTACTTGCATGTTCTGCTTTAGTAATAAGTATGTTATCCCCACTTTTTAAATTATATTTAAAATAACCAAATACAATCTTATTTAATGAATCAGTTGTTCCACTTGTAAATATAATCTCACTACTACTATCTGCATTAATAAAGTTTTTTACCTTACATCTAGTATCATTTATCTTATCATCTACTTTTAAAGCTATCTTATAATCTCCTCTAGAAGCATTAGAACAGTAATTATTATAATAATCACTAACTGCCTCAGATAATACTCTAGGCTTTAAAGTAGTAGCTGCATTATCAAGATAAACAGTACTATCTAACATATTAAAATCATCTCTATTCATACTCACCTCCTATACTTATTTAAATCATCTTCAATTTTCGTCTTTAACTTCTCATCATCAATACCACTATTTAAAAATCCCTTAATAAGTAAGTTATAAGCGTTAGACCTACTTATACCTCTAGATTCTAAATAGAATAGTTCATCTTCTTCAAAATCACCTATTAAAGCTGAATGATTTGCATCAATATCGTCAGTATCTATATAAAGTATTGGTCTAATCTCACATTTATTATTAGTTAGATTAATAATTCTATTAAACTGATTACATATACAATCAGTAATATCTTTATCTACTCTAGATGATATTTGAATACTACTAGAACCACTTACATTAACTATATTATTCTTTATATTACTTACTGTATTTTTAGTATTATGCATAATCATATAATCATATAACTCTTTAGATGTACAAATACTTTTAAATAGATAATCAATATTAGCACCTATTCCATTTAAATTAACTTCTACCATTTCTTTTATATTATCTACTCTATTATACTTAATAACACTAACTAAACTATTCTCATCAATATTATATGTATAACGAATCTTAGAATCATTACCTATAACATTTATATATAATTTAAAATTAATATTACTTAGAATATTAAAATCTATTTTAAGTTTAGTAGTATCAGTATTTATATCTAAATATAAAGTAGTATCATCTTTAATATTAATAGTAATTATACTTATATCAAATAAAGATTCCTTTTTCTTAAGAGTTACATCAATAGTAGAATCAATATTCTTACTTTCTATTAATTCTCTATCCACTACTATTTTATTCATGACTTACCACGCTCTTAACTGCACATGTACCAATAGATTCTATCTTTTTATCTATATATTTGTTATATCCTTCGTCTTCAATCTTTTTAACTAGACTAAAGTCACCAGTTTCAACTATCTTACCATTAGATACAATATGTACAAAATTAGGATGAATATAATCAAGTAATCTTTGATAATGTGTAACTAGTAGTATTGCAGGTTTATTTTCTTTAAAGTAGTTATAAACCTCATCTCCTACTATTTTTAAACTATCTACATCAAGTCCTGAATCTATCTCGTCTAAAAGCACTATACTAGGTTTTAATACATTCATCTGTAATATTTCATTCTTTTTACGTTCTCCACCACTAAAACCTAGATTAACTCCTCTATGAATCATGTCAGGATTCATACTTAATTGTTTTACATATTTATCCATATCTTTAATAAAATCATATAGTTTAAAATTAGTACCATTTTTAGAATGAAGAGCAGTTCTAAGCATATCAGCGTTAGTAACCCCTTCTATTTCGATAGGATTTTGCATACCTAAAAATATACCTAAGTTTGCACGAGCATCAGTAGTTAAATCATTAAGTAAAGTATCATTATAATAAATACTACCTTCTAAAACCTCGTAATCAGGATGCCCCATTATGACTTTAGATAATGTTGATTTACCTACACCATTAGGTCCCATTATTACATGGATTTCACCGGATTTAATAGTAAGATTAAATCCATCAAGAATAATTCTATCTGTATTTTTAATTTGAACCTTTAAGTTCTCTATAACTAATTTATTCATAAATATCACATCCACATCAATTATACTAAATATTAAGTAAAAATAAAAGTCAAAACACAAGTTTTTACATATTACAACATGTATAATTTTATAAAAAATATCCATTATATATATAGAATATTCGCAGATATTCACGAATATAGTTCAATTATTTGAACTATTTTTTTATATTTGATACAATACTTATGGAGAGTGATATTTATGAATAATGATTGTTTGTTTTGTAAAATAGTAAGTGGTAGCATACCTAGTTATAAGATTTATGAAGATGAGATAGTAATCGCATTTTTAGATATAAATCCTGATTCAAATGGACATACTTTAATTATACCTAAGAAGCATTACTTGGATATGAATGATATACCACTAGATACTTTAAATCATATCTTTAAGGTAGCAAAAGAATTAAAAGTTAAGATAGAAAGTAAATTAAATGCTGATGGATTAACTTTTGTTCAGAATAATGGTGATATCCAGGAAGTTAAACACTTCCATCTTCATTTAAAACCATATTATAAAGATAATGAGTTAAAAAGTGTAGAAGAAATTTATAACATACTAAAAGATAGAGATTAAACTCTACCTTTTTTCTTTGATTTAACTTTATAACCTATAGTACTATTAATATGTCTTATAAGCTTATCACAAGTTGAATTTAATTGATTAGAAAATCTAGTACTATAATAATAATTCATATCTTGACTATCGAAATATCTATTTACAAAACACCACATTTCGTGATATAAAAAATTTGCAATTGAATCAAGCGTAACAACATTAAGATACATCTCATATATTTCTATAATTCTTTTATCAATTTTATCTACATGTTTAAAAAATAAATTCCTTCTTGCTTCAAAATTTCCTGAGTAAGCTAATTTTAATAATTTATGATAATCCTCTTTTACTTTCTTACTATAATAAGATTTTTCAAGTGAAACCATTCTATTATGAATACACCTAGATGGATTATTATTACTTTTACTTAGATAATCGATTATTCCCTGCATAAGACAATTCTCTATATCTTTTTTATTAATTTTACCATCATGCTTAAAATATATTTTATCTACTATATAATAATAATGATTATACATATACTTTTTTAGTTCACTCATAGTATATACTTTTTTTAAATCATTACAATCCTTAACAAACCCCACATAATCACCCGAATCTTTATTACCACTTGATATTTGTTCTAATAACTAATTCTTTTATTTTTTCATTCATTACATTTGCGCCTTGTCTTGTTAATCCAAGCATCGCACCAGCTTGTTCATATGTATAACCTTGTCTTACATAATTTAATACCTGTTTATATTTATCACCAATTTTTAAAGATATAATATCTAGAACATCACTGTTTTCAATAGAATGTACAAAACTAGAATCAGAATAACTAACATTATTTATATTCGCGAATTCAATACTAGTTAACTCATCTATATATTTAACAATATAATCAGAAATACGATTAATTTGTGTACTAAAACGATTGCTAAAATATGAATCAATAGAATTATTATCATAAAAACTGTTAAAAATTTCCCAAATTCTTAAATACATCATTTGTTTTATATCATCAAGCGATATTAAAACATTACATTTTCCAGTCTTACAGTATTTATCATATATTTCATTTGCTTTTTCATCTATTCTAGCAATATAATGTTCAAATATCTTACACCTTGCATTATTATCTCCATTAAATGCTTTAGAAAGTAACTCTATTTTTTTCTTTCTTTTTTCAAGAGTATCATAGTTTTTACAAAAATAACGTATATGGCCATCAAGATATTTATATATTTTTCCTTTATGCTCTTTATTTAGTACGTATTCTGTTATAATCTGTACAAAATAAGAATCAAGTTCGTCTTTATCTATATTACTTTCTTGCTTATTAGAAATACTTTCTAGTTTATAATAATAATGATTATACAAATATTCTATCAATTCTTTATCATCTAACTTTGCTCTAAGCTCATCATAATTAAATCTTTTTTTCACGTTTTATCCTCTTTTTCTTTCTTTTTACCTTCACCTTATTATTTTTAATTACAAATAAATCATTATTCATATCATAATAAGTAGAATCTTCATAATCATCATTTACAATAACTCCATCATAATTACTATTTAGATTATAACTCATATTAATTGCATCTTTACTATTGTTATTACAATTTGCATATCTAGTAGCTTCAACTATATTCATAAAATATTTAGATGTCATTACTCTTAAAGCATCTTTTTTGATATCAGTTATATCAATATATACCTCATTATCATACCTAATATTAAAACTTCTATTATCACCTGTTTTAAATAAATACTTCATTTTCCCTTTATCAAATGTTTTATAACACTTAAGTATCCCATCAATATTACTAACAACTGTTAAAAATGAATTATTATGATTTAAAATATCACCTCTAATATAGAATGGATTATATTTAGGTACATCAACAATATTATTTAAAGAACTAGTATAATATCTATCAAAATCCTTTCTTCTTAATTCCTTTAATATATAATATATAGTTTCCATAATACTATTTAATTTTTTATCTGATACCTTAGATAAAACCATGTCTATATCTTCATCTTTAAATTTAACTACAGAACGAAAATCAAGTATACTTAATTTTCTTAAATTATACTCCTTACCAAATACATCAAGTCTAAGCATTTTATTAAAATCAGCTTTTTTATTATAAGCGCTAAACTTTAATCCATAATATTCATCATTTTCTTTACCAAGTATTATAATTGGTCCAAAGTAATCAAAATTAGTATTAATTATTTTACACTTACTAAGGACTATTTCTCCAAAATCATGCATATATCCCCCTAAAACGCATTTATTTTACCAAACAATTAAAAAAAATACAAATTAATGTATTTTATTTTAAAGCAGCTTTTCTAGATAAGTTAAGTCTACCACGTTTATCATATCCAAGGCACTTAACTATCATATCATCTCCTACTTTTGCAATATCTTCTACTTTTTCAACTCTTTTAACATCAAGTTCAGAAATATGTACAAGTCCATCACATCCAGGCCATAATTCTACAAAACATCCAGAATCAATTACTTTAACTACTTTACCTTTATATATCATTCCCTCTTCTGGAACTCTTACAACATCTTTAATCATCTTAGCAGTTTTTTCAATTACATCTTTATCAGTATGATAAATAATTACCTTACCATCATCTTCTAAGTCTACTTTAACTGCATTTACATCATTAACACTAACAACTCCACTAGCATCTTGGATAATCTTAGTAATTGTATCTCCACCCTTACCAATAATATCTTTAATCTTTTCAGGATCTACCATGAATGTTAATGTCTTAGGTGCATACTTAGAAACTTCCCCCCTAGGTTCTTTAATAGTAGCAAGCATTACATCTAATACTTTCATTCTAGCTTCTTTTGCATTAGCAAGTGCTTCAGCAAGTATTTCTTTAGTTATACCCTTAATCTTAATATCCATTTGAAGTGCGCAAATACCATCTTTAGTACCTGCAACCTTAAAGTCCATATCACCTAAATGATCTTCCATACCTTGAATATCAGTTAATATTGTATAATCATCGCCATAAGTAATTAGTCCCATCGCAATACCAGCAACTGGATTTTTAATAGGAACACCAGCAGCCATTAAACTCATACATCCTGCACATATACTCGCTTGAGATGATGAACCATTAGATTCAAGTATCTCAGATACAACACGAATTGTATAAGGGAAATCTTCTTCTGAAGGAATTACTTGAGCAAGAGCTCTTTCTCCTAAAGCACCATGTCCTACTTCTCTTCTTCCTGGAGCTCCGTATCTTCCTGTTTCTCCAACTGAGAATTGTGGGAAGTTATAGTGAAGCATAAATCTCTTTTCAGTTTCTAAATCAAGTCCATCTAATATTTGATGTTCACCTAAAGCACCCAAAGTAGTTACAGATAAACTTTGAGTCTCACCACGAGTAAATAATGCAGAACCGTGAGTACGAGGTAATAAATCTACACTAGCAGAAAGTGGTCTAATTTCATTCATCTTTCTACCATCTGCACGTAATTTTTCCTTAACTACGATTGCTCTAAAAATTTCATATTCAATCTCTTCAAGAACAAGTTTAACCTTAGTAATCTCCTCTTTTTTCTCATCATCAGTAAGACTACTATATTTTTCTTCATATTCAGAAACTACATTTTCTTTAATCTCATCAAGCTTATTATACTTTTCAAGTTTATCTTTAATACGTAAAGCCTTATCAATATCATCTTTACATTTAGATTCAACTTCAGTTTTTAATTCATCAGATATCTCTAATGCATCATATTCCATTTTTTCTTCGCCAACTTCATCAACGATTTTCTTTTGGAATTCATTTAACTCTTTAATTGCATCAAATCCAAACATTAATGCATCAAGCATGTCAGCTTCACTAACCTCTTTAGCGCCAGCTTCTACCATGTTAATTGCATCAATACTTCCCGCAACAGTTAAATCAATATCTGATACTTCAGCTTGTTCTACAGTAGGATTGATAACAAGTTTTCCATCAACTCTTCCTACTTTTACCCCAGCAATAGGCCCATCAAATGGTATTTTAGAAATTGAAGTTGCTAAAGATGAACCAAACATCGCAGCCATTTCAGGTGAATTATCAGGATCAACACTTAAAATTGTATTGACGATTTGTACTTCATTTCTAAAATTTTCAGGGAACATTGGACGCATTGGCCGGTCAATCATACGTGCAGCAAGTGTTGCAGCCTCAGTAGGACGTCCTTCCCTCTTAATAAATCCTCCAGGTATTTTACCTACAGAATATAATTTTTCTTGATACAAAACCATTAGTGGAAAGAAATCAGATAAAACATTTGCATTTTTTGATACAACAACAGTAGATAAAACTACAGTATCACCGTATCTTACAAGTACCGCACCAGTTGCTTGTTTTGCAAGTTCACCTATTTCTACAACTAATTTTCTTCCTCTAAAATCTAATTCATATACTTTCTTCATACATACCTCCATTAAATTATCAATATAAAGACACTCAAAAAAGAGTGTCCAATGTTTTTATTATTTTCTTAAGCCTAATTCTTTAACAATCTTACGATATCTAGTAACATCATGTTTAATTAAATAATTAAGTAAACTCTTTCTTTGACCAACCTTCTTAAGTAATCCTCTTTTTGAATGATGATCATGTTTATGTTCTTTAAAATGTTCAGTTAAAGAATTAATTTCTTCTGTTAAAATAGCAATTTGTACTTCAATAGAACCAGTATCAGTTTCACTTTTCCCAAACTTTTTAACAAGTTCTGCTTTCTTTTCTTTATTTAAAGCCATAAATATCTCCTTTCTTAGTAATTCACTTAAACCTAGTATAATGCAGGAGCACATCAAACCAAGATTAAGCAGCACATATAATATACTATAAATTTAATTGTTTTGCAAGTGTTTTTTTAATTTATACAAAGTTTATTGTAAATTGGCATCAGAACTTTATTATATCTATATTCTAAAATTCTATAATAAAACTCTTTTTGATTTTTTGAAAATACTTTTTCACCATTATACTCACTAGGTATCTCATCAAATATTTTTTTAATCTCATTTAAATTAATCTTAGGTATAATTCTTAATAATGCTCTATTACACTCATCACATTTCATACTTTCAATATATTTTAAAGGATTAATAATTTTATCATTTTCTCTAAAAACTGAAGTAGAACTGTCATAAGCAACTTGAATAAATTTATTATCATCTAACAATAAGTTTTTCAATTTTTCATCATCTGATTTTCCATAAAATGCAGCTCCATTATCATAAACTGGAGCAATAGATAATTTAAAAGTGTCTCTATTAATTATTAATCCCCAATTGCCTTCATTTCTATCGTTGTTATTTATTAGTGCATCAATAATAAATAGGTCCCAAAAATGTTTTTTTAAATCAGGAACTTCTTTAAAAAATCTATTATTATCCATTATAAATATTAGTTCGTTAATATCATCAGTAAAATTAGAAGTGCTAGAAGAATGCTTTAATATATATTCTTCTACTTTGGCATCATAATTATTTTTAATTGCATTATAATCTAATATATCTTCGTTACTTTTTAAGAAATCTTTGCAAGCAACTACAATTTTACCATCGGCAAAGCCTAGCACAGTTTCATGTGTAGCAAGTCCCACACTCTCATAGATTTTAGAACCTAAGTATTCAGAAATTGGCATAGTTGTATATGATAATGCAACATTATCCATACTTTTAGTATTCTTAGGATATTTTATAAACCATTTTTCATTATTGTATATAATTCCGCGTTTACTACCACTGTGTCCACCATATCCTATATTACTATTTTTACAATTATCAAAATTTATTATATTAATCATATATCCCCCCGTATTTAGCAATAATTTTTTTATATTCATCTTCTGTAATAATATTGTGTAATACATATGACTTAGCTCTAATATCTAGTGTATCAAACTTCAAGTCATAGCTAAGCCAATCATCGGTTTTATTTATCTCTTCTAATTCATCAATCATATTCTGAATTTCCTTTGGCAACTTACTAATATCAATATTAATATTTCTATTAATCATATTACCTTTATTATTCATATTACTCACTTTCTATCTCTAAATTATCTAAATCAAAATATTCAGATAAAGTATCATTTATATCATTCTTTGTTTTCTCATCGTTAGTCTTATCGTGCATAATTCACCTCACCTTTTTTGTTTCAATACTTACCCTCTGTACTAAAGCAATAGATATTAATAGTGATAATGTAAAACTACCTCCATACGATAAGAATGGTAGTGGTACACCAGTTAGTGGGATAAGTCCAAATAACCCACCTAGGTTGATTGCAATATGCATAAATATATAAGTTGCAACACCAATACAAATATATCTATTTTTAATACTATCGGCTAGTCGGGCAAGTCTAAGTATTCTATATATTAATACTATATAGCACAAGAATATTAAACTACCACCTACAAGTCCATTTTCTTCAGATATTATAGAAAATACCATATCAGTATGTGGTTCTGGTATATAAGAATATTTCTGTGTACTCTTACCTATTCCCAGTCCAAATGTTCCACCTTTATTAATCGCAATAAAAGCATTACATATCTGATATCCATTAGTCGCATAATTAGCACATGGATTACGATAATCAAATCTTGATAACTGAGCCTTAGTTAAAGGGTTTCCTTTTACCATCACATATCCTAATACTCCTACTACTAATACAATGCCACTTATAAACATAGTTTTAAGTTTATCATAACTAAGTATCGGACTAGTTAAGAATATAACCGCAAATATAATTGCTAATATCGCAGCAGTACCCAAGTCCTTCTGTAATACTACGAGTGCTATTAAAGGAAGAGCAATAGATAATAATATTACAATATATTTAGTATGAGATACTTTATTACTTATAAGTACTTTATTAAACTTCTCTAAATAGAAAGATAGTGCAATAATCATAATAGGTTTAGCAAACTCACTAGGTTGAAGATTAAAGAATCCTAAATCAATCCAGTTAGATGCACCTCTAGTAGTAGTTCCTTGAATTATTAAAAACAGATTAAGGCCTACTATTCCAAAGAATAATAAAGGTATAAATTTATAATACTTTTTTAGGGGCATATTCATAACTATTATAGTTGCAACAAGTCCTGCTACAAGTATTATTAAATGTCTATAAAAATAATAATATATAGACTGTTCTAGATTAATTACTGCTTCCCTACTAGATGCAGTTACTATATTAAATAATCCAAATAAACTAAGTACTATTGTGATAAATAAAATTAATTTATCACACTCTCTTATAACCCTTCTCATATATCTCTCCTAAAATAATAATATCATGAATTAAAGAATTATACAATATTTTAGAAAATAGGTAATATTAATTATCAAAAATAAATAATTTAAATAAAATATATTGAATAGATAGGAGGGTTTATATGTATTACTATGGTGGATACCAGGGTTATGGTGGAGCTCCAGGATACGGTTGTTGTGGTAACCAAGGTGGATACGGTACTGGTTATGGAGCAGCTATAATACTAGTATTATTTATTCTTTTAGTAATTGTTATTGGTGCTCGTGCTTGGGGCGGAAATAACTTTAATAACTAAGAAAAAACACTACCTTAATTGGTGGTGTTGGTTCTATAATAAATAGTGTTGGTGAGTAAATTCACTGACACTATTTTTGATAACAAAAAAGAGTCATTAAATCAAAACCATGATACAATTATATTGGAAAAAATCGAAAGGTTGTGATTTGTTTGACTCATTCTGATTATACCAAAGAAATTCTAAATATAAAAGATAAAAATATATATTTTGATGAAAATTGTTTAGAAATTATTAATATTAAAGGAACTAAAACTAAAGTTTTTCATGGATATTTAACATATACACCAAAGTCTTGTCCTAAATGTAAATCTATAAATAATGGATATGATGATATTATTAAGTGGAATTGGAAGAAAAACTGTAAGATTAAAACAACTAAAATTTGTGGTTATAATTCTTTATTGATACTTGATAAACAAAGATTTTATTGTAAGCATTGTAAGAAAACTTTTATAGCTACTACTAATTATGTTGATTTTCATAAACAAATTTCTAACGATACTAGACTTAATATAACTTTGGAATTAAAAGAAAAAGGAACTGAAAAAGATATTGCAAGAAGAAACAATGTTTCTACTAATACTGTTAACCGTATTCTAAACAATATATCAAAAAATCATTATGTTAGGCATTTAGGCCATTTACCATCTGCTATAGGAATTGATGAATTTAAAGCTACTAGTGATACTAAATCAAAAATGGCTTTTATTATTGTTAATCATGATAACAGTCAAATTTTTGATATTTTAAATAGCAGAAAAGTTAATGATATCGAAAGTTATTTTAGACGCTATTCTAAAAGAGAAAGAGATAAAGTTAAATATATTACTATGGATCTATATAAGCCATATTATAATCTAATGAAAAAATTGTTTAGAAATGCTATTATAATCCCTGATAGATTTCACATTGTACTTCAAATTAGAAATGCATTAGATAGTGTTAGAATTAGTTTATGTACTAAATCTAATCCTAATTATAATAAACTTAAAAAGTATTGGAAATTAATACTTAAAAGAGAAAAAGAACTTGATGACAAAAACAAAAAATATTCTAAATGCTTTAAAAAAGAAGTATCTAAAAAAGAAATCGTTTCATACCTTATAAATACTAATGATAAATTATATGAAACATATAATCTTTATCAAGGGATTCTAAACACATTAGACAATAAAGACTTTAATACATTTAAAAATATTATCCATAATTCATATAATAAAAGATTCCCTAAAAAAGTTAGAAAAAGTATAAATACATTTATGAGATTTGAAAACTACATTAAAAATTCTTTCGAATATCATTATTCTAATGGTATTGTTGAAGGAATGAACAACTTAATAAAACAAGTTAAACATTCTGCTTGCGGATATAGGAAATTCTATCATTTAAAAGCAAGAATAATGCTTATTAAAGGATTATATAAACTGAAGAATATATCATACTAAAAAAGAGAGAAATTCTCTCTCTTGTAGTCCAATTATCATGGGGATTATTTATCCACCAACACTACTTGACATTGAACCAAACTTTTTCATTTTTATCATATTTACTGCACAATATTTAATTGTACATCTCCTTCTTTAACCTTTCTAATTAAGTCATAGTCAATAATTCCATTAGATAGATTAATTATTTCTTCTGCATAATCACTATATTTATTAATGTAATCCATACTAATTGATGTATCTGTTTCTAATTGTCTATACTCTTTTTTAGAACTATTATAATATAGTTTATTAGTCATCCAATTACCTGATGGGAATACTATTGCATTCTCATCAACACTAAATATGTCATGTCCTAATGCATAAGGATTATATGTACCTAACATATTTTCTAGTGTTGGTGATACATCTATCATACCCATTACTTTGTCAAATGTGCCTACATAATCTGTATTTAGTTTATCTTTAGACCAAATTATAAATGGTACTTTTCTATTTAATTCATAGGTATAATCATCTACTACATCCATTCTTTTAGTTGGATCTATTAGTATTGAATCATAATATTCACTTGTTATAAGTTTTTCAAACTCTGATCTTTTAAGTTTAGCATCATGATCTCCATATAATACTATAATTGTATTATCAAGCATTCCTTTTTCTTCTAAAGATGCCATTAGTTCACCTATAGCCTCATCTGCATAATGAACACTTTTTAAATAGTTACCCATCTTAGTTCCTTCAAGATAACTAGTCTCAGTTCCATCTTCGCCTTTAATATTAACTGAGTAAGTAGAATGTTCATTAATGTCACTAAATGGTGTATGATTAGTAAGCATAAGAAGTAATCCATACCATTTATCATGTTCTTGATTAATACTTTCTATTTTTTCAATAGACTGTCTAAAGAATGATTTATCTGCTAAACCTAGTCCTATTTCTTCATCTATTTCATAATCTTTCTTGCTATAAAATCTATCATATCCTAAATGCTTATGCATTATATCTCTATTCCATGCACTACCACTATTTCCATGCATACTAAATATATAATAACCCTTTTCTTTAAGTAGTTTTTGGATAGTTACATATTCTCTATTGAAATAATTCATAAAAACTGTACCATTAGATGCAGGCATAAGACCTGATGCAAATGTAAACTCTGAATCACTAGATGTTCCTGTAGACTCTTCTGCATAAAAGTTATTAAAGTACATTCCTTCACTTGCTAGTTTATTTATATTAGGAGTTAAATCTTCACCATTAAATCTAAGATTCATAGTAAAGGCTTGTATTGATTCACCATGTATTACTAATACATTTTTACCTTCAAAAATATTAGTATACTTATTATCACTACTTTTTTCTTTAGTTGAATAATATTCTCTAAATGTTTTAGCTGCTTCATCATAACCAAACATAGTATTTACTTTAGTTTTAATACAGCTAACTGCATCATTTGCTTGATATATATATATACCAAATTCCATAACTATTGATTGCCTATTCCACTGTTTATTAAGTCTAGATAAATCAGTAGATGTTAAGTGGGTTACAAACATACCTAAAGTAATTAAAGCAACACCTAGTTCACTAAATATTCTTTTTTTCTTTTTCTCAACTCTACTTACTTTAGTATAGTAATCTTTCTTCTTTAATTGAAAGTGAAAGAATAATAATACAAATGGAACTATAAAGAATATAAAGTCTTTAAACTCTAATATATTTTGTATTACTGCATCAGTATACCCCGTAAGTTCTGTTGCGGTAGTTAACATTGAAAACGATGCAAATGATATATAGTTACTATAATATACACAGTTTATAAAACATACTAAACTAAATACTATTGACCAAGAAAACAAATATTTAATTTGATTCTTTGGTTTAAACAGGTGAGCAAATGCTCCCACTGTAATTAATATAGTTAGATCACCTAATAATGGTTTTATATCAAATATATTTTTTACAGTAAAATGTCTAAGCATCATACCATTAATTAAGTTTACAATGATAAAAATTTCAACAAGTAAATTAGTTTTTAAATATAATCCAATTTTTTTAAATAGTTTTAATGTTAATCTTTTTATTTTATTAATAAATTTTTCTATATTAAATTTTTTCATATCACACCACCACTTAATTATATCACTTATTTATATTTTTCTCAATTTGATAGTTTATACCTAAAAAATTACATAATATATCATTAGATAAATATATATAATCATCACTAATCTTTATATTATATTCATCTATTACTAATTTATTTTCTTCAACTAATTTTTTTACAATATTTAAGTTTAATGGATTAAACATATATCTATCACTAAACTCTTTTATATTAATACCATCTAACTTTCTAAATCCTAAAATAAATGCATTCTCTACTTCTTCATTGTATGATAACTTATTACTTTCTAATCTATAATTACCAGCAATATATTTAGTAATACTTCTTGTATTATCATACCTAGTATTATTAATATAACCTGATGCTCCTACTCCAAAACCATAATAACAATTATTATTCCAGTATGTAAGATTATGTCTAGATTCTAATCCAATCTTACTAAAATTACTTATTTCATAATGATTATATTTACTTTTTAATTTATCAATAATCAACTTATACATCTCATAATCAGTATCTTCATCAATATTTTTTAATTTATTATTATACATTACAGTATTTTTCTCAATAATAAGTGAATAAGTAGATATATGAGGTATATCTAGACTAAGAAATGTATCTATATCATTTTCTAGTTCATCTATAGTCTCACTAGGTATAGCATACATTAAATCAATATTTATATTATCAAAATACTTCTTACATAGATTAATTCTATTAATAATATCTATATCATATCTTCTATTTAATATTTTAAGTATTCTTTTATTAAATGATTCTACACCTATACTTATTCTATTTACTTTATTATTTTTAAGCAATATAAGTAATTCTTCATTAATATCTTCTAAATTACATTCAAAACTAAATTCATAATTATTACTTATATTTAGTTTATTAATAATACTAAATAACTTATTTAATTCATTAATACTAAGACTACTTGGTGTACCACCACCAATATAAATAGTATCAAGCACTTCACCTTTATAATACTTATCTATTTCATTAGATAAACTATTAAGGTAAGAATCAACTAAATTAGTTTTATAATACACCTTACAAAAATCACAGTAAGAACATATTGTATTACAAAAAGGAATATGAATATAGCAAGATTTTACTTTACTTTTTAAATGATCCATCACTATTTCTTTCCTGATTTAAATAAGCATCATTACCATGCATTAAATTAGCTAATTTGTGATTATCTAATGATTCTTTAACTCTAAGAGCTAAGTCAACATCTATTAAAAATATTCTTTTAGTTATATCATTATGGATAGTATCTTTAGTATATCCCGTTTGAGTTACTACCTCATTAATAGATAGACCATTAGCTACCATATTAGAAACTAATAATACTCTATTTTTAATATTCTCATCTTCTACAGTCTTAGGTTTATTACCATCAATAATATCATATATTATATCTGCTACACTTGGATTTTCTTTAATAAATCTGTGCAAGTAATCCTGAACTGTTGCGCTACTTATACTTATACCATTATTTTTTAGATATTCTACACATTTTCTACAAGAAGGTCTTTCTTTACTATGTAAAAAATATTTACCTACTTTATTTATTAATTCTAATCTTTCTTCTTCACTAAAAGTTCTTGCCATATTATTCCTCCATAGATAGTACTGCTAAAAATGCTTCCTGTGGTACTTCAACACTACCTACCATTTTCATTCTTTTCTTTCCTTCTTTCTGTGCTTCCAAAAGTTTACGTTTTCTCGATACATCTCCTCCGTAGCACTTTGCAAGCACATTTTTTCTAACTGCTTTTATATCTGTTCTAGCTATTGCTTTAGTTCCTATTACTGCTTGTATTGGTATTTCAAATTGTTGACGAGGTATTAATTTACGTAAACGTTCTACGATTACTTTTCCTCTATTATAAGCAAAGTCTTTATGAACTATTAAACTTAATGCATCTACAATTTTACCATTTAATAGTATATCCATTTTAACTAACTTAGATTCTTTATAACCAATTACTTCATAATCAAATGAAGCATATCCTTTAGTAGTAGATTTTAATTTATCAAAGAAATCATATACTATTTCTGATAAAGGTATTTCATAGTGAATATTAACACGAGTACTGTCTATATACTCTATAGACTGATAATTACCTCGTTTATCTTGACATAATTTCATAATAGCGCCAATATATTCACTAGGTACAAAAATATTTGTTTTAATATAAGGTTCTAGTATTTTACTTATCCTCTGCCGTTCTGGCATCTTAGATGGTGAATCTATATATATTTCACTGCCATCAGTAAGTTCTATTTTATAAACTACACTAGGACTAGTTGCGATTAAATCTATACCAAATTCACGTTCAATACGTTCTTCTATTATTTCCATATGGAGTAATCCTAAAAATCCACATCTAAATCCAAAACCTAATGCTTCACTAGTTTCCGGTTCATACTCTAACGATGCATCATTTAATTTTAATTTATCTAATGCTTCTCTTAAAGCTGGAAACTTATTAGATTCTATTGGATATAAGCCACAAAATACCATCGGTTTCATTGGTTTATAACCTGATAATGCATTAGTATTAGTTCCTGATAAAACTATTGTATCTCCCACTTTAACATCACTAATACTTTTAATACTTGCAGTAATAAAACCTACTTCACCACTAACTAATTTATCTTTTAATAGTTCTTTTGGCGTATGTACTCCAACACTTACTACTTCATACTCTGCATTAGTTGCAAGCATCTTTACCTTATCTCCTACTTTGATTTCACCATTAAATACACGTGTTAAAATAACAATACCTCTATACGCATCAAAGTATGAATCAAATATTAAAGCTTGTAAATCATTCGAGCTACTTACTGGAGCAGGAACTTTTTTAATTACTTCTTCAACTAACTCTTTAATACCTACACCCGTTTTACCACTACATAAAAGTATTTCATCCTCACTAAATCCTAATGAGTCTACTAGTTCTTTTTTTACTCTGTCTACATCTGCATTAGGTAAGTCTATCTTATTAATAACCGGTATTATAGTTAAATTATTCTCCATTGCCAGATATAAATTAGCTAGAGTCTGTGCTTCTATACCTTGAGCAGCATCAACAACAAGAATTGCCCCTTCACATGCTGCAAGACTTCTTGATACTTCATAAGAAAAATCAACATGACCCGGTGTATCTATTAAATTTAAAGTATACTCTATACCATCTAACTTATAATTTAATTCTACTGCATTTAATTTAATTGTAATTCCTCGCTCACGCTCAATATCCATACTATCCAACATCTGATTTTCAATTTCTCTTTTAGTTACTGCATTAGTTACTTCAAGTATTCTATCAGCAATCGTACTTTTGCCATGATCAATATGAGCAATTATTGAAAAATTACGTAAATATTTCATATTCATAAACATCACACAAATAATTGTATCATATAAAGAAAAAAAACTCTATTGTTTATAAAGTTTTTTATATTTTATTATATAGTATATACATATTAATATACCTAATAATATTATCAGCGATCCGAATATGATTAATACTATATTTGACATTTTACCAGTATTTGGAACTCTAACTCTTTCTCCTAATTCATTTATATTTTTAGGATCATAATTATAATCTACTTTAACATCTATTTCATTATCATTATCTACAACATCTATAACATTTGTATCATAATTAACATTTGTTGATAAAACAGATGAATCTTGCTTTACTACAAGATATTTTAAATTAGTTACTTCTCCTTTTGATATATTGATATAATATATACCTACAGGAACATTTGTTATTGTAACTTCATTACCTACTATTCTTTGCTCTTTAATAATCTCATCACTACTATTTTTAATATAAATTGTTTTATTAAATAGTTTACGAGCATCATCAGTATTAATTTTAAACTTAACATTTCTTGTAATGGTATTATTGACATAATTCTTTATATCATCATTTTCTACAACCGAATATATTCCTCGCAAATTCAAATTTTGGGAAATAGTAGTTGCTGTATTTCTATTAACTATATAAGCAAGAGGATAAACCATCGGTAACATTTGGGAATATATTCTATCTTCTGTAGAAGAATTAGGAAATACTTTAACTGAATTAAAATAAGGTATTACATTATATCCAGTTGATTCTGAAAAATATGTTCCATATAAATCAACAGTTTCTATCTCACCTTCTTCATTTTTTATTCTTCTATATTCACTTGATGATTTTGCCATTGCTTTTTCCATACCAATTTTTTCAAACAAATTAGTAAATACAAATAATCTTTCATAAAAATGATATTCATTTTCTGTTACTAAATCATTATAATTGCTTACTTTTTCTATTTCTTTCATTAAATCTTCTTGAGTATAGTTAGTCCACATAAACCCACCATCACCAGAATTTAAATACTTTAATTGTTCAAAATAGGCATAAAAATTATTCCCTACTTCATATAGATTTAAGGATTTTACATCATATATATATGCATGGTCATAACCATGTCCTATTTCATGTAACGCACCCCAAGAACGTCTTAAAAAACCTTCCATGCTAGTACCCTTATGAGTTATATAATAATATTTCCTGTATGAAGCACCTCCAGGACCATTTATATCAGCTTTTATAAAAAATTTATATTGATAGTTTTCATCATAAGGATTAGCAGCATTCTTAGATAATCCAACATAGGAATCATAATTATCAATAACTCCATCATACCAATTAAGCATTTCATCTATTGTGGAGAATCCATATTCTCCATTACCAATGATTCTATCCTTATCCTCTCTTGGTACTAAGAAATTAACTCTATCTCCTTCTATTACCGCAAACTGTTGATTATTTGAATTCCATTTTGAAAAGAATTGTGATTCATTTCCACCTTTTGTAAATACTGTTATATCTTGTGTATTATCTCTATCTTTAATTTCATAAGATACTTTATCATAATCACCATAATTAGTTCTAAAAAAAGGAATACTGTCTACAGGTGCTTCTATCTTAACCCAATCACTACCAACTCTGTAAGCGGAATTACCACTTTTTTCAGTTTGTCTATCATTATTTAAAAGATCAATCTGAAATATAGTACCATCAACTGATCTAATCATAAAACTTGATCCTGCTGGCATATATATTCCTAGGTGCTGCCGATCTTGAGAATTACCTCTAATTAACCCAGTTTTTGCAAGTATATTTTCAGAAGGTAAAACATAGGCATCTCTACTTATAACACTTGAATCAATCGCACTAATCATTGAATTAGTAATACAAAACAAAATAAATAAAATTATACCAAACATTGTTTTTTTCATATTTCAACCACTTTCTACTATCTAAATAACTATTATAATTATTACAATAAATTATCAGCATGTCAAGCAAAATAAAATAAAAAATCGAGAATACACTCGATTTAATAATTATATTTGGTGACCCGTACGGGATTTGAACCCATGAATGCATGCGTGAAAGGCATGTGTGTTGAACCACTTCACCAACGGGCCATAATTAATGGTGGGCCTGGATGGACTTGAACCATCGACCTCCCGCTTATCAGACGGACGCTCTAACCAGCTGAGCTACAAGCCCAATTAATCAATGACTATTCAAGTATACATTATTTTTGAACTTCCGTCAATAGATTTTTATTAAATTTTAAGTAATTTATTAACTTTTTAATAAAATTAAGAGTAATAAGAACCATTTTAGTCCCTATTACTCTCTTGAATAATTGCCTCGTATATCAAATCTACTAAATGATTACTTGGTTCTAAATGATATTTATCTATTATCTCATTAAATACGTTATAACTATGTTCCATATTTAAGTATGGATATACTAACTCTTTTTTATTATTAATATCTTTTAAATAATCAAATGTATAATTAGGTTCAATTAATAATAATTTGTAATCATCACACCAAGTTTTAAAATCATTTAATATAGTATCTGAATCAAATGTATACTTAAACATATCATTATCATAATTAGTTGCTTTTAAAATCGCAATATTATCTATTTTATCTTTATTTAATCTATAATCAAATCTATCTATTAGATTTAATCCATCTAATTTTAATGCTTGAATTTGACATATTTTACCTATCTCACTATTAGAGTGATCAGGTATTATCTCAACTATAATATATTTTTCTTTATTAAAGTCCATATTATCTAATTTTAATATGTGCCTCTCTTAATTGTAATTCAGTTACCTCACTAGGACAATTCATCATCATATCAGCTCCACTAACGCTCATTGGAAATGCTTGAACCTCTCTTAAGTTATTCTCACCTTGAAGTAGCATAATCATTCTATCAATTCCTGGAGCCATACCAGCATGAGGAGGTGCACCAAACTTAAATGCATTATAAAGTGATGTAAATTTTTCTTTAACGATACTCTTATCATATCCTACCATAGTAAATGCTTTTTCTAATGCTTCTACACTATGATTACGTACTGCTCCTGATGCCATCTCATTACCATTACATACAAAGTCAAATTGACTAGCTATTATATCTTCAATATTCTCTTTATCAAATGCATCAACACCATTTTTAGGCATTGAAAATGCATTATGACAGAAATCGTATTTCTTCTCTTCCTCATTATATTCAAACATAGGAAAATCATTAATAATACAGAATTCAAATACATTCTCATCTATTAAATCTAAACGACGACCTAACTCAGTTCTAATCATACCAGCTTGTTTTGCAGCTACTTTTTCTTTTCTATCTGCAATAAAGAATAAAACACTATTTTCTTTTAATTCTGCTTTATCAATTAAATTCTTTCTATCTTCATCAGTTAAGAACTTATCAATAGGTCCTTTAAATGATAAATCACTATTAACTGTAATATAACCAATACCTGGCATACCTATAGTTTTAGCATAATCAACTAGTTCATTAAACCAACTATTAGATTTAGTTCCAATACCATCTACTTTAATTGCTCTAACAACACTACCTCTAAATGGTTTAAAACTAGAATCTTTAAATATATCTGAAATATCAATTATTTCAAGCGGATTTCTTAAATCAGGTTTATCTGTACCATATTTAAGCATTGCATCTTTATAACTAATACGCTTGAAAGGAGCAGGTGAAACTAATTTATCACTAAACTTAGTAAATGTATCATAAAATACTTTCTCACCTATTTTATATACATCCTCTTCATCTACAAAAGCCATCTCAAAGTCTAATTGATAGAATTCTAATGTTCTATCACTACGACAATCCTCATCTCTAAAACAAGGAGCCACTTGATAATATTTATCAAAACCACTAACCATTAATATTTCTTTAAATATTTGAGGTGCTTGAGGAAGTGCATAGAATTTACCTTTAAACTTACGTGATGGAATAATAAAGTCACGTGCTCCTTCTGGTGATGAAGCTGTAATTATTGGAGTTTGTACTTCAGTAAATCCTAACGAATCCATTTCACTTCTTAAGAACTTTAATAGTTCACTACGCATGCGTATATTATTACCAACTTTTTCATTTCTTAAATCTAAGTAACGATATTTTAATCTTACATCCTCAGATACTTCTTTACTCTTTAATATTTCAAATGGTAATTCATTAGGAGCACTGCCTAATACCTCTAAACTTTTAACTAATAATTCAACAGTACCAGTTGATATATGATCATTATAATCTTCAACACTCCTCTTTCTAATAGTACCACTAATAGTTACTGCAGACTCTTTAGTAAGTCCTTTAAATATAGAATCATCATTACTAACAACCTGAATTATACCTGTATAATCTCTAACATCTACAAATATAACCCCACCATGGTCACGAATATTTGCAATCCAACCAGCTACGGTAATATCCTTATCTACATCTGCTTCAGTTATTTTACCACAATAACGATTACGATATTTACTCAAATATTTACTCATTTAATCATCTCCTTTTACATTATTATATTAGTATTATTATTACCTCTTGGCATTAATAATCTTAATTTCTTATACTCTTTATATTCATCTACATAATCAGTCATATCACTATGATATATCATAGCATCTTTACTAGGATAATATCCCTTATCAACTATTGGAATAGATATATAATATAATTTTTTAAAGTTATCAATATTTTCAATATGTAAATTAGGTTTTACTATATTCCATAAATCAATTAACACTTTCCAAGACACATCTATATCTTTTGAACCATCAACTACATAATAGTTTAATCTACGGTAAATATAACAAAATACAAAATTATCTTTATCTTCTAAATCATTAGTAAATGTAACTACTTTTTCTTTTGTTATTGCATTCACTACATTCTTATTATCATCTATATAACACAATACATAATCTTTTAACTTAAAGAATGTATTTTTTACATAATAATTAATATCTTCATCATAATACTCATCATCATATGCTTTTTCATATAATTCAAATATATATAAATCAGATAAATTATAAACATTTTTATTCATTATTCCCCCTGAAACACGATAATTATCTCTTATCTATTTCTTCTTTAATAATTTTAGCAGTTAAACTTGGATTAGCTTGACCTCTAGTTGCTTTCATTACTTGACCTACAAAAAAGTCAAATACATTTCTACCATTACGATATTCTTCAATTAAATCTAAGTGAGCATCTAGTATCTCTATTACAAGGCTTCTTATTGTATCTTCATCCCCTACTTGTTTTAAGCCTAATTCATCTACTATAACTTGTGGTTCTTTACAATCTGATAAACATTTATATAATACATCTTTACTTTGTTTAGATGATATTTTACCATCCTCAACCATTTTCATAATATCAAATAACATCTTAGGTGTTAGATATATCTCATTAATTTCAAGATCATACTTATTTAAATGTCCTAATATTACTGAAGTTAACCAGTTAGATGCTTTCTTAGGATTACCTCCTAATTTAATTACTTCTTCATAATAATCAGATACTAATTTATCCTTAACTATAATAGTTGCATCATAATCAGATAAACCATATTTTTCAATATACTTAGTCTTTCTTTCACTAGCAAGTTCTGGAATAGACTTTCTAATTTCTTCTAACCAACTACTAGATATTTTATATTTTGGAATATTAGGTTCAACAAAATACTTATAATCAATTGCATCTACCTTACTACGCATATATATTGTAGACAGGCTATCTTCATCCCAACGTCTAGTTTGTTGTTCCATCTTATCATATTCGCCTGACTCTTTTAACTCAATTTGTCTATCAATTTCATAATTAATTGCATCTCTAACACCACCAAATGAGTTAACATTCTTAATCTCAATCTTAGTACCCCAGTTATTCATATCAGATTCATCTAAATCTTTATCCATAATAGATACATTTACATCACATCTAATTTGTCCTTTTCTAGAATCAGCCTCAGAAATACCTGCATATTGATAAATAGAACGCATTGTTTCTAAGAAAGCAACAGCTTCATCAGCCGAGTGAAAACAAGGCTCAGTTACTAACTCAAGTAAAGGTACACCGGCACGGTTATAATCAATTGTTGAATATGATGAATAGTGATCAGTTGATGCAGCATCTTCTTCTAAGTGAAGATTATTAATTAAAGCAACTCGCATCTCACCTTTACACTCATATTCTAATTTACCATAGATTCCTACTGGTGCAGGTTTAGTCTCTTGAGTAATTTGATATCCTTTAGGTAAATCAGGATAATAATAATTCTTTCTTTCAAAATACATATACTCTGGTTGTTTACAATTAAGTATCATAGACGCTTTTAAAGCCATTTTAACTGCTTCTTTATTAACAACAGGAAGTGTTCCTGGAAAAGCCATATCAACAGGTCTTACATTAGAGTTAGGTACATCTTTATAAGAGTTTTCTGCACTAGAAAATACTTTAGTATTAGTTTCACTAATCTCACAGTGCATCTCTAAACCAATTAATGCTTTATACTTATCCATTGTTTACCTCCTTTGCAATCTGTCCTTTATAAGGCATAGTAGATTCAATTGCATAAGCAATATTTAATACATTAGCATCATCATAACAATTACCTGTAATATTAACTCCAACTGGAAGACCATCAATAAAACCATCTGGAATAGTAATTGAAGGGAATCCTCCAAAGTTTCCAATTTGTAAATGTTCTTCTAATGCTTTAGTATTTTCATCCAAAATATCTTTAGAACCTTCTAACTTTTTAGCAGGACCTGATCCTACAGGCAAAATTACTGCATCATAATCTTTAAATAATTCTTTCCATCTATCAACAAGCAATCTTCTAACACGTTGAGCATTATGGAAATATCTATCTTTGTTTTGTGCTTGCAATACATAAGAACCTATTACAAATCTTCTTTTAATAAGTGGAGAGAAACCTTTAGTACGATGATCCTTCATCATTTCTATATAGTTTTTTCCTTCACCTCTAGGTCCAAAGATAAATCCCGTTAAATTAGACATGTTAGATGTAGCTTCGGCACATGATATAACTACATAAACAGATGCGAGTGCATCAAGTAACTTCTTATCTACACTAACTTCCTCTACCTTGATACCAATACTTTTACATTTCTCAATTACATTCATAAAGTTAGCAAGATGACTTTTTAACTCATCACTTGCATTAGGATATTCATTAATATCACATAACTCTTTTATATAACATAACTTCTTACCTTTAACATCACCTGTAATAGATTCATATAGATTAATATCTCTAGAATCCCAACTAGTCATATCATTTTTATCTATACCTTTCATCCCATCTACAACAATTGCCGCATCTTTAACTGTTCTAGTTAAACATCCACAGTGATCTAAACTAGACGCGAAAGGAAATAAACCATATCTTGAAATCATACCATAAGTTGGCTTATATCCAACAATACCACAGTATGCAGCAGGTTTACGAATAGAATCTCCTGTATCAGAACCAGTTGCATAAGGATAAACACCAGCTGCAACAGAAGCAGCAGAACCAGCAGAAGATCCAGCAGTCATTCTTGTTTTATCCCAAGGATTAAGTACAACACCAGTATGACACGTAGTTCCTGTACCACCCATACCAAATTCATCCATCGCACATTTAGTAACCCCTACTGCTCCATTACTTTCTAAATTTTTAATAGCAGTAGCTGTAAAAAATGGTACATAATCTTTTAAAGTATTAGATGAACCAGTAGATAATATATCTTTAGTTGAATAATTATCCTTAATTCCATAAGGAATGCCTGATAATAGGTTATCAGTTACCTCAGTAGCTTTTGCATCATCAATAATAGTTACAAAACTATTATATTCATCTTGATGAGCATGAGCTTTTTCTAAAGACTCTTTTACTAAATCTTCACTAGTTACTTTACCGCTTTTTAACGCTTCATGTATCTCTTCAATACTTTTACTCATGTATTCCATTATTCCACCACCTTTGGTACTCTAACTTCGTCATTAATATAATCATCACAGTTTTTAAGTAGGTCATCAATATCAATAGACTCCTCTATAACATCCTCTCTTAATTCATATACAAAATCATCTAAAGTATGAGTCATAGGTTCTACAGATTCAATATTATCAATTTCCATTACTTTCGCAATATCAGAATCAATTATATTAAACTCATCCAACACCATCTTATTCTCTTCTTCAGTTAATCCGATTAATAACTTATCAGCATAATCATCAACCATCTCTTTAGTAAACTTCTCCATAATCTCCTCCTTATAAATAAAAAAACAAGCCCAGCAGACTTGTTATAATCAAAATGGCGCCTAATGTAGGACTCGAACCTACGACCTATCGGTTAACAGCCGAGTGCTCTACCAACTGAGCTAATTAGGCATATGGCGCTTAATGTAGGACTCGAACCTACGACCTATCGGTTAACAGCCGAGTGCTCTACCAACTGAGCTAATTAAGCATTACTGTCCGCTACTTTGGGACGAATAAACGCGGTGCCACCCAAATTGCCAAAAAATTGACCTCTCATTAGATATAACGGGCTTCCCCGGCAAACGCACCAAATGGTTGTTCTTCATAATATACTTAATTGTTAGCTTCCACCATACCTAACTCGCTTTAATCAGTTTATATTACTACTCTTCCATTTATAGTATTAATCCCCAAAAAACAGCTACGAATTAATTATAAAGTAATTAACCCACTTTGTCAATACCATTTTCCCACTTTTACAAAAAATCTCTACAAACACTTGTAGAGATTAATATTGATTTTACACTTATCTAATAATCACATGCTCCCTCACGCATCTAGGATGCCATCGGTCGCTTATTAACGGCAAATACACTCCGTTATTCGCCTTTTCCAAATCCTTACTTCGTAAGTCTTTGCATTTCCACCTTAGTTTCTACCTCTATCACACTCCGCAAGAGTATTTAGACTATTAATCTAATTTTCTGTACTTGAGATTACAGATTTTGAGATTATTATAACTGGGCGTACCAAACCTATGTATTTGTTGACACCATTCGACATCAAAGCTCCATTGTTGTTCACACTCCATACAAATAAAGACGAATCATTATATTGGTCCATTGTCCAATACCAATAATTACTATTATATACCCAACTTGGGGTATTTTCTCCTTTTTCCCATCCTTCTGTTGATGGATTTGCCATTCCCCAAAAATATCCTAAATTTTTAGTTAAATCATCTATTTTTATCAATCTTGCTTCTGTAGAAGCTGGGGCTTTTGCTTCTTTCCAAGCATCTACTACATACTTAATCTCAGACTGTTCATAATCTGTCGTACACCCATCATTTCTATTATATGCACATGTAATACTTGAATAATATGCCATACCTCCATATTCGTTATTGTCATATGCAGTATGATAACAAGATGTATTACTCTCATCACAGCTATACATATTTACATGTCCTTCTCCATATTGGTTTACTTCTGCAACAGTTAACGGTTCTGCTTTTAGAAGTGTTACTGTCTCTTCTGATGCACTAGAATCTTTGATTACATAATAATTTATATTATTATATGTAACTTGATCTCCTACTGAATATGAGTTATAGGTAGGTGCTGGTGGAGTTTTATCTTCTCCATATGTATAGTTTTCTACACTTCTCCCTGCAACTGTACAACCTGCAAGATATACACTTGAATCAGTGTTGATTTGTGTTGTTTCACACTCTACTTTATTTCCTGAGTATTCTATTGTTAATTGTGATACTTCGGTTGGAAATTTACCATTGTCTAGTAAATATCCTGCGATTGCAAGTTCAATACTTCTTCCATATGCATCAACACTTCTTTTATCCGCAGATATTCTTGTTTTTCTGATAATATTCATAACTAATGGTGTTACTATAAGTGCTAGTATTGCCATTATTACTAACACTGCTATTAGTTCGATAAGTGTAAATCCTTTTTTTCTTTTGTTAATATTCATATTATTCCTCCTTCTATATCACAATTTTAGCGAATAGTCTACCTTTTTTTAATAAATTTTATCATTTTTCTTACATATATTTTAATGAATAATATACCATATTTTCGTTAAAGTATAGTTTAATGTCAAAATTAATATGGTGGTACTTTATGTTTGAAAATAATTTAAAAAATGCAAGAGAAGATTTAGATATGACTCAAACTGAATTAGGATATTTATTTGGTGTATCTCGTTCTGCTATTAAAAGTTGGGAAAATGGATATTACACTATACCTTTATTAAAATTAATTAAGTTTTGTAATATGTTTGATTATTCTCTTGATTATATAATGGATATTATTAAAAGAAATATTAAGTATGGACCATTTGCTGTAGATAATATAATTATTAGTAAACGTTTAAAAAGTTTTAGAAAGTCTTTAAAGTTATCACAACAAGAATTATGTGATAAATGTAGAATTGCACAAACTACTTATAGTGGATATGAAAGAGGTAAATATTTAATTAATACTACTAATTTATATTATCTATGTAAAACATTTGATATATCTATGGATTATTTAATTGGAAGAATTGATAATCCTAAAGTTAATAAGGAAAAAGAGACAACAGTTTTGTAACCGTTATCTCTTTTATTTTACTTTAGCATAAGCTTGTTTTTCATTAACTAACATACTTTCTAATTCATTTTTTAATAATTCGTATGTAGGAATTAAACCTTTGGTTGCTATTTTCATATAAGCCATACCATAAGCAATTCTTCCGTAGTCTACTAATAATTCTACTAATTTTCTATCGTTCATAGTGCCTCCTTTGCAAACGAGGTACTATTATAGCAGATTTTTTGAATATTGCAAGTAGAAATATGTAGTATAAGAATTGGTGTAATTATTCTATGATAATGTCTTAAGCGTTATTTCACGAACAAATACAACACATTTATCATTTTCATTAGTTCTGAAATGTACCATAGAAAGACGCATTTGATTTTGTATAAGCATAATTAATAAATTCTACATTATTCAATTTTAATTTTCTTCATTTAATTCAAAATTTTTCTTTTCTTCTTCAATAGCACTAATTAATTCTTGTTCTGTTGGCATGTGTAATTTATATTCAGAAGAAAAAATTGTTTTATTATCTTCAGGCAGAGTATATTTTACAACTGTTTCATTTTTATTTGTTGATAATAATATTCCCACTGTTGGATTTTCATCATCGTGTTTAATTTCTCTATCATAATAATTAACATACATTTGCATTTGTCCTATATCTTGATGAGAAACTTTTCCAATTTTTAAATCAATAATTACAAAACATCTTAAAAGCCTATTATAAAAAACTAAATCCGGATAAAAATGGTCTTCTTCTAATGTTAATCTGACTTGATTTCCAACATAACTAAATCCTTTGCCTAGTTCTAATAAAAACTCTTTTAAATGTTCAATAATGTTCTTTTCTAAATCAGATTCTAAATAGTCTGTATTTTCTTTTATATCTAAAAACTCCAAAACAAAAGGGTCTTTAACTAAATCTTTACTCGTTTTTAGTATTTGTCCTTTTTCAGATATTTCTAATACTTTTTCTTTATCAGCAGATAAAGTTAACCTTTCATATAACAATGAATCTCTTTGTCTTTGAAGTTCTCTAACGCTCCATTTTGAATTGATAGTTTCTTTTATATAGAAATTTCTTTTTAGTTCTTCATCTATTTTAATGAGTTCTAAATAATGAGACCAGCTTAATTGCGACGACACTGTTGTCGCAATTGGAAAACATATATAAAATTTTCTCATTCTTTCTAGATTTCTTTTAGAAAATCCTTTGCCAAATTCATTAGTTAATTTTTGTGATAACTTCTCAAGTACAGCATCACCATAACTCGCTCTTTCATCACCTTGTTGTATTTCCATAATTGCTTTTCCTATATTCCAATACAAATTAAGCATTTCAGTATTTACAGTCTGATATACTTTATTTCTACTATTTATAACTAAACCTTTTATATTATCAAAAATATTATTTATATCATTATCATTGTTCATTAATTCGTTACTCATTAGCATTCCTCCAGATATATAATTATTATATAACATATATACAAATAATCAATATATATTGGATATTTTTTTAATGAAGTGTTAAAAAATCCTGCATATTTGCAAGATTATTTAATTACCATAATAAATTTAGTTGTACCTAGGGTATCATCAGACTTATCTCCATAAGATTGATAATTATTACTTAATTTAACTAGATTTCTAACTATATCAAGTTTACTGGTTAAATTATCATTAATAAATGATGTTAACTTCTTTATACCAGTATCGTTAAATGTATTAAGTCCTGTTGCAAGTGAATTAGTACCATTTTTAAGTGTATCTATACCACTTACTAATTCTATAGATCCCTTATGTAGTTTATCTAAACCAAGTGATAACTCACCTAAGTTAGTTGATAATAGATTTAAAGAATCTATTGTTTTAGTAGTTGCTGCTTCTTTTACTTTATCAGCAACTGTAACAGCCACTCCTTCTGACACTTTCTCTGCAACACTCTTACTTATAGTTTGAGCAACACTTATTGCTGTATTTTTAGCAGTTTCTTCTAGTGCAGTTACTACAGGTTTATAAGTATTATAAGAAGTACAATATGCTTGATATTGTTCTGGAATCTCTGTTCCACTAGTACACATTTCAGCTAATCCAAGTGATTCAATTTGTTCAACTCCACTTTTCATCTTATTATAATTATCATTAGTCTTTAATCCTTCTACTGCTTGAAGACCAATATACTCTAATTGTTCTTGAGTTAAAGATGCACCACTTACAGCCTGTTCTTTAATCATATTAATAGTATCTTCATCTAAGGCACTACTTGTATCATTCTTTAAATTATTAATAGAATCATCTACCGCACTTTTAATCTTATTATCACCATCATAAGCACTATTAATTCCATTTTGTAATTCAACCGCACCACTTCTTAATTTATCAACTCCATTATTAAGTTCTGATGCACCACTAACTAACATATTAGTAGCTTTACTAAGTTCATTAATATCTGATGTAATATTAGATACACTACCTAATTTACTTAGATCATTAGAATCTATTAATTTAGAAGTTGCAACTGCATAGATACTCTCTTTACTAAACTTAGTAGTATCATATTCAATAGTAACTTGATTAAGATTTACTGAATCAATTCCAAGAGATTCATTTAATCCTGGAGATGATATAGCTACTACCATATTAGTTACTCCATTACTGATAACCTTACCATTAGTAACTTTAATATTTGTATTATATTTAGAGTTAAGTGATACTTCACTTACTACTACAAATGGAGTATATAGTGTTTGATTATTAATACTATTGCTTAAATTATTAGTATAATTAATAGTAATTTCTACATGTCCTTTTTTATTCTTAATATCACTAGTCTTAACTACATTTCCATCAAGTTTATAACTAACACTAATACTTACTGGTAATTTTTTATCACTACTACCTTGATAATAAATATCTCCTTTATTAGTATTCCAATTAATACTTTTACCATCAATACTAAATGTTTCATTACCATTTAAATTCTTAATATTAGTTAAACTTGTTACATCATTAATAGTATCTAATTTTTCATCATTAATTAAATGTTCTGTAACTAATACACTTTTAACTTTACCACTACTACCTATCTTCGCATATACAGTCTCATCTTTAGATAATGCTTTAATATTAAATGGATTTATAAGTAATAAACCAATCATAATTAATAATGCTTTCTTCATTTTCTTTCCTCCAAAACCTAAACTTGTTTTAATAATTAATCTATCAAATATTAGTAAGATTGATGGTAATACTAATATTACTACAATCATACTTATAATTGCTCCTCTTGATATTAATGTACATAAAGTACCTATCATATCTATTTTAGATACTACTCCTACACCAATAGTTGCAGCAAAGAAACACATACCACTTACAAATATTGATGAAATACTATTATCTAAAGCACTTCTTACAGAGTCTTTTCTATTTGCTCCACTCTTTCGCTCTTCTAAATACTTAGTAGTCATAAGTATTGCATAATCAATAGTTGCACCTAATTGAATAGTACCTATAACTACACTTGCAATAAATGGTATCTTACTATGCATTAAGTAAGGAATTCCCATATTTACAAATATAGCAAACTCTATTGCAGTAACTAAAAGTACAGGTAAACTAATAGATTTAGTTACAATAAGCATTAGAATAAATATAACAATAATAGATGTATAGTTTACATTATGAAAGTCCTCATCTGTAATAGATACTAAATCTCTCATTAAAGGTCCTTCTCCTGCTACTATTGCATTGGAATCATACTTATCTACTATTTTATTTATCTTAGTTATTTGATTATTTAATTTAGTAGTTGCGATATCATATGATGAATTTACTAATACTAACTTATAATCTTCAGATTGATATATCTTTTTAATATCATCATCGATAAAATCCTCACTAATACCTAGTTTACTTAACTTAGACGGGCTAAGTACTAAGTCTACTCCATCTAAAGACTCAATATCATTAACCATTTCATTTAATTTATAGTTTTCTAAATCTGATGATACTAGTATCATAGTTTGTGACACTATTTTATAATCATCATGTAACTTCTTAGTTGCTTTTTTATAACCATAACTATCCGGAATAGATTCATCTAATTTATAATATACATTAGTCTTTGTTTGAAATATGTAAAATGGAACAAGTAATGCCACAAATACTAAGAATACTATTACATAATGATTCATAACAAAGTTTTTAACTCTAGTAAACTTTGGAGTTATTACTTTATGAGTAGTTTTTTCTACATACTTATCAAATACAAGTAAGAGTGCTGGAAAGAGTGTTACTACACAAATAAGTCCAAATAATACTCCCTTAGCCATTACTATACCAATATCTTTACCAAGTGTAAGATTCATTGTACAAAGTGCAAGAAATCCTGCAATAGTTGTTAAGGAACTACCAAATACTGATGTTAAAGTATTTACTATTGCATTACTCATAGCCTCGTTCTTAGTTTTATACTTCTTCTTTGCATCTTCATATTTATGATATAAGAATATTGAAAAATCTGTAGTTACTCCTAATTGCAATACTGATGATATTGCTTTAGTAATATAACTAATGTCTCCTAAGAATATATTAGTTCCCATATTAAATAGTATTGCAACACCAATGTTTGCAATTAATAAAAATGGTACTAAATATGAATCTAGGAATATTGCAAGTACAATAATACAAAGTATTACTGCAATACCTACATATAAAGCCATCTCACTATTAAATAGTTCTTGAGTATCAAGTACCATCGCACTCATACCACCTACTTCTGCTTTATCTTTTGTAAGTTTTCTGATCTTACTTACTGCTTTTAAAGTTGTATCATCACTTGTTGCATCTTTAAATGTAATAAGCATTAAACTAGAATCTTTGTGAGCAACTTTACTAGTAATCTCACTTGGTAAGAAATCAAGCGGAATAGTAGTACCTGTAATATCATTAATACTAATAACCTTATCTACACCACTAACCTTCTTAATACTATTTTCAAGTTCAAGTAACTTCTTACTTGGCATATTATCTACTACCGTAACTGAAAATGCTCCCATATTAAAATCATCAGTTAATATGTTTTGTCCTTTTAATGTTTCGATATCATCTGGTAAATATACAAGTATATTATAGTTAACTTTAGTCTTATACATACCTATTGCGGCAGGAATAAGTAAAATAAGTGTAAGTATTACTATAAACACCTTATTCTTACATATGATATCTGCAAATTTTTTCATTATATTCACCTCTACGCCATATATTAACACAAAAATGACTGATAGTCAATATATTATATTCGTCTAGTAAAAATTAGTGAATTAAGATAGTTATACTAAAAAAGAACTACACTGTGTAATTCTATTCGTAATTATTTATTACTTATTTTACAATTCTTATTATATAATTCATATTCTAATTTCATAAATTCACAATCTTTATATACTTTATCCAGCATATCAACCTTCTTTTTACATATATCAAATACTTCTTTATTAGTAAACTCATCTAACATTCTTTTTACTGGATACATATTTGCATCAATCTCAACAAAGAAAGAATCATGATTATTATTATAAAAATCTTTATTATTATTTAATTAAATTTTTAATTTAAATGTCAAGTGCAACACTTGTGAATCTGTAAATAAGAGGTATCCACGATTAATTCTAATGTTTTATGCCGAGAAAACTTTTTGTAGTAGGCAGTCGTAATCCGTAATACTTGTGTTATCTTCTTTTTTAGAAGATGACACTATTTAATAGGATTATGACTGGGTTCCTACTGCAAAAAGGAAATTGGAATAAATTATTAGACATTAATCGTTTCTTGAATATTTATAAATTGATTTATTAATTTAGAATTATTTAATTCTTCAATAACTGCTTCATACGGAGTTTTATAATCTAGAATCTTTCTAGGATAATTATTCATCCAATTTGCTATATCATTTATTTGTTCATTAGAATAATTTTCAATTAATGTTCCTTTTGGAATAAAATATCTAATAATACCATTATGTTTTTCATTAGTTCCTTTTTCGCAGGATGCATAAGGATGACAAAAGTATATATCAGTATTGGTATTTTTTATGATATCGTCAAACAAACTAAATTCAGTACCGTTATCAGTTGTTAAACTTTTAAGTAATTCACTGAAATTATTTTTTAAATAATCCTTTAATTTATTAAATTTATCAACTACTTCTTCTTTAGTTTTTGCTTCAAGTTTAAAAATTATTTCAAATCTTGTTTTTCTCTCTGTAAGTGTCATTAAACATTGATTAATACCTTTATTACTTCCAATAACTGTATCAAGCTCAAAATGGCCAAATTCCGTGCGTTTATTGATGCTTTCAGGTCTTTTTTCAATACTGTGGTCTTGTTTATTTAAAGGAACTTCCTTTTTCTTAAGATCTTTATGATGCTTTTGAAATTTGGTCATTCGTCTAGTATCATCAACTTTAACTTTTAGAATATCATTTCTAATGGCATTATAGATAGTAGGAGTACTTATACTTGTAAATCCATCATTAAGGTACATTTCATTTTTGTTCATGTGTCCAACGATTGCATCGGGTGCCCATCCATCATTTAGAATTTTATCTTCAATATAAATTCTCATTTTAGGATATTTATCTAAAATATATTTTGCCTTTGACATACCTCTTTTGAATTTATAATCTTCTTGGGCAGTATGTGCGGAATATGGCATATTTTTAATATGACCAGTTCTGATTGAAATTTTAGATTTAATTCTATTTTTAATTTCTCTACCAATAGTAGATTTGTGAACACCGAGTTCATTAGCAATTTTTGCATTAGAATATAATCTGTTTCCATTATCATCCTTTTGACTAAGCATAAATTCAATTTTGATTCTATCATCTTTAGTAAGGTGATGATATTGATTTTTTTCATTTTTTGTATTATTATCTTTTACAGACATGTGAATCTCCTTTCTTTGTGGACAAAAGATATTATACAGATTCGCATGTCTTTTTTCAAAGTCAAGGGGTTGCACTTCAAATTTAAATTAACATTATTTAATTAAATTGACTTATATTTATTTTTATTATAAAATTTTCCTAGGAAGTGACTGAGTATGAAGGGAATAATATTATCTAAGATAGAAGAAAAGAAACAAGAAAAAGAGAATAAATTATTAACATCTGCATATAAATTATTTACTGAAAAAGGAATTAATACTACATCTATTCAGGATATAGTAGATGATGCAGGAGTTGCGAAGGGTACTTTTTATCTATATTTTAAAGACAAGTATGACTTACAGAATAAGTTAATTATTAAAAAATCAAAGCAATTATTTAAAGAAGCATTAGATAATTTAAATAAGAATGTAATAATTAATTTTGAAGACCAATTAATATTTGTAATAGATTATATAATAAATATAGTGTCAAACGATAAAACACTAATTAATTTTATTGAAAAAGATTTATCACTAGGAATATACTCTGATGTAAATGAATTAATAAACGATAATAAAACTGGCATTAAAGAAATATTTGTAAAAGGGCTTAAGAAACATAATATAAAATTAAAAAATCCTGATGTTACACTATTTATGATAATAGAATTAACATCTTCTACTATATTTACATCAATAACTAAGAATAAGCCTCTAAAAATAGAAGATTATAAACCTTTTTTATATTCCGCAATTAGAAGAATAATAAAAGAAAAGTAAGAATTGAAGTGCCCCCCAAATAGTTCACACAAATAAAAAAGTGAGTCAGGAATTATTTTCCTGACTTTTTTAAGTCGCTAGCATTAATTTTACCATCACCATTAATGTCTGCAAGTATTTTTTGTGTTGTATCAAGTTCAATAATTTTTGCAATGTACTTGCTCAGAATATTAGCATCAATCATATTAACCTTACCATCCATATTGATATCTCCTACTTTAAATTTAGAAGCAATAGCTTTAGCTAAACTATTTGCATCTTCATTGTCAACAGTAGAATCACCATTATAATCAGCATAATTCAACTGATCAATTGTAAGTTCAGTTTTATTCAAAATATAATTTTCAATAATAGTAACATCTTCATGAGTCACTTTACCATCTAAGTTTACATCTCCTTTTTGATATTTAGAACTACTACCTACTTTATTTCTAAGTGCAACTACATCATTATTATCTATAGCGCCATCACCATTTACATCACATAAATTAAGTTGTACTTTAGTAGCATTAACGACACCATTAAACATATTCTGTAAAAGAGTTACATCATCATTATTGACCTTCCCATCTAAATTAATATCTCCTACTTGATAATAATCAGATATTTTTTTAGCAAGAATTTCAATATCTACATTATCAATTAGTCCATCTTCATTCATATCCGCATAACTAATTTGTTCTTTAGTTAAAGTAATTTTTTTTGCAACATGTTTTTCTAATAAAATTACATCATTAGAATCAATTACATTATCATTATTAATATCACCTAACGTCTTAACCTTTGAAATCTCACTATTTAAATACTCTTCAAGTTCATACAAATCATTATTATCGACAAATCCATTGTTATTATAATCAGCAACATTAATTTGTACTGTATTTAAAGATGCTTGTTTTTTTAGATACTTACTAAGCAAATCAAGATCTGTATTATTAATAACGCCATCTAAATTTATATCCCCTCTTTTATAATTAGCATACTTTGCATCTATGACAGTCTCTTTAACACATACATTATCTTTTGCTGTATATTCCTTAGGACATACAATAGATATTCCTATCTTAGATAAATACTCACTACCACTATTATGCCCTGTTACATAAAGTCTAATATTTTCTGCATCACCAACACTTAATATTCCATCACTATTAACATCAGCTGCCATAAGTGCAATATCTGATAAATCTATAGTTTTAGCTAAATACTTGTTGAGAATGTCTAAATCATTGTTATCTACTACTCCATCTAAATTAACATCTCCTAAAATATTTGCAGATGTAGTTTCCGATTTAATACACTTAGTATCACTTAAAGTATAAGTATTATCCTCACAATAATAAAAACTAGTTGTAATAGAATTGCCCATTAAGCTTTTCATACCAGTGTTTCTGGCAATTAACTCATATATCATAAATGCAATTAATAAAATTATAAAAGATATAACTATTATGAGTGTTACCTTATTTTTCTTTTTTAAAGTCAATATAATCACCTTCTACATCTACCGTTATTATTTACTATATACATTTTATAATAAATAATACTCTTTGTCAATTATATTGACGAAAACAAATTTATAATTTATAATTTTGTTGGTGATTTTATGTATACCATAAAAAATGATATTGAAAAAATAATTATGATAAACAAATCCAAGTTTATAGCAAAATCATACTTTGTAACTAATTTAGATGATGCAATTAATATAATTGATAGTTTAAAAAAACAATATAGTGATGCAACACATGTATGCTTTGGATATATAATTAATAATAACATTAAATATAGTGATGATGGTGAACCTAGTAATACAGCAGGACTACCTATATATAATGTAATAAGTAAAAATAATTTAAACTGTGTACTTGTAGTTGTAATAAGATACTTTGGTGGTATAAAACTAGGAGCTGGAGGTTTAACACGTGCATATTCTAATAGTGCATTAGAAGTAATAAATGATAATATAACAGAACTAATTAATGGTTATCAAATAATAATAACACTAGATTATAATTATATTAAAGATGTAGAATATATATTAAAAGATTTAACTATTATTAGTAAAAAATATAATGATATAATAACTATTTCATTTGAAATATCAAAACATAATATATATACATTAAAAGAAAAGCTAAATAATTATACTAAATCATTTAACATAATTAAAGAAATATATATAAGAAAATAATACCGTAACTGGTATTATTTTCATTATATTTTTCTCAGACTGTTGACAAAGTCGATAGTCTTTTCTTTTTTTTCAAAATGGTATATAATTATATTGCGAGTTAATCCTTATTTTAACCAAAAAGGTCTTTAATAACTCGCTTTTTTTATTGAAAAATGTTATAATTAATATGGTTAAAATAAGGAGTGATAAAAATGTTAACAAAAAGGCCAAAAAGACAATATGCAAGTGAAATAGTAAATTTAGAAGATATGGTACCCAGTAATCATTTTTTAAGAGTAATAGAAAAATATTTTGATTGGAACTTTATATATGATGAAGTTGAAAAACAATATTCTATATTTGGAAGACCAAGTATAGATCCTGTTGTTTTATTTAAAATTCATATATTAAAGTTTCTTTTTCATGAAGATAGTTTGAGAAGAACATATGATAATTTAAAATATAATATGCTATATAGATGGTTTATAGGATATAACATAAATGAAGAAGTACCAAATCATTCAACGTATTCACAAAATTATAAAAGAAAGTTTTGTAAATTAGAAAAAGATATTTTACAAACAGTATTTGATAAAGTAATTGAATTATTAGTTGAATATAATTGCTTGGATATGACTGCTGTATATATAGATTCTACTCATACAAAAGCTTATGCCAATAAAAAGAAAAATCATAAAGAAATTGTAAAAGTTGAAGCAAAGAAATATCAAAAAGAATTAGAATTAGAAATAGCTTTAAAAGGATTAAAAGAAGAAGAATTAACTGATGATGAATATTTAGAGGAAATAGAAAAAATGGATTTAGGTCAAGTTTTTAGACACATTTTTTGTCACACTTTCCAAATATCCGTATTTAAATTTATTCCAATTCCTCCATCAAAACAGGGACCCAGCAATTTATCTTAGATAACTTACCAATCAAATTATTAATTTGATTGCTTCAAGCATTGCGATAAATTGCTGCCTATTTTGATGGATTTTCTCGGCATAAAATTAAATACTTATGCTATTGCTAAACTTGCAGTATATGCATTATATTTCTCATTTGGTGTAATGTACCCTAATGTACTATGAATTCTTTGATTATTATACCAACTTTCAATAAACTCAAATATTGCAAGTCTTGCTTCATTAAATGTTTGATACGTATTAACATTTACTTCTTCTTTCTTTAATATGGCATTGAAGCTTTCCATACTTGCGTTATCATAAGGATAACCTTTTTTACTATATGAATGTTTTATACCTAATTGTTCAAGTAGCGTTTCATAGTTATTTGATGTATACTGACTGCCTCGATCAGAATGAAATATACTATCTTTTTTTAGACCTCTAGTTAATGCTGCTTTATTAAATGCATCAGTAACTAAATCATCAGTCATATTAAGTCCATAACTCCATCCAACTACTTTTAAATCAAACAAGTCCATTACTATTGCAAGATAAGTCCATCCAGTTTCTTTAGTGTAAATATATGTTATATCTCCAACCCATTTTTCACTTGGTTTATCTGCGAAAAAGTCTTGTTCTAAAAGGTTTGGATATTCTTTTTTATCATCAGATTTCTTATTACCAGCATGATTAAATTTTTTGATAGTAATACTTCTTAATCCCATTTTTTTCATTCTTCTAGCAACTCGTTTTTGACTTACATTATCACCTTGATTATTTAATACTTTAGTTATTTTTGGTGATCCATATCTGCCTTTAGATTCATCATATATTTTTTTAACTTTAACATCTAATTCTTGATTAGCTATCCGATAACTATTTTCTTTATGCTTACAATGATAATAATAAACTGAATGATGAATATTTAAACAACTACATAGTAATCTAACATCATATATATCTTTATGATCATCTATAAATTTTATTTTATTTTCTACTTTTTCGTGAATATGACCATTGCTTTTTTTAAGATTTCAACCTCCTGTTGTAATCTAGAATTTTCTTTTTTTAGTTCAGCTATTTCCTTATTATTAGTAACTGTTCCATCTTCAGTTTTAATAGTACCATACAATTTTTTCCAGTTATAAATATTCTTTACGCTAAGGTCATATTCACGAGCTAGATCCGTAGCACTTTTGCCGTTTTCATATAATTCAACAATTGTTTTCTTCATAGATTCATCATATTTATTATATTTAGACATGAAATTTCTCCTCCTTTTAATGATTAATATTATATCACTTTGTGACAAATTTCGTGTCTATATATCTATACTAACACCAAAATAGTAAAATGCAATGAAGAGGTAAATACTGAAGAAGTTATAGGAGAAAAAGAAGTAATTGTTAGTGATGTTGATCCAGATGCAGGAATGCTATATAAAAGTGACAAGGAAAAAATGTTTGCTTATAATACTAGTGTGATATGTGAAAATAATAATTACATTTTAACTGTGGATACAAATCCTTCTAATATGCATGATTCAGTATCATTTTACCAATCATTTGAAAATCTAACAGAACATTTTGATATTACTAAAATAAATTATTTTGTTGGAGATGCGGCATACGTAACGTCACATATATGTAAAACAATAATAGATTTAGAAATGATACCTGCATTTCCGTACACAAGGCTAGGATATAAAAAAGGATATTTCAAAAAATATGAATTTGTCTATGATGAATATAATGACATTTATATATGCCCAAACGAAAAAAGTTTATTACCATCAGGTTCAATAAATAAAAATGGATATAAAACATATAAAGCTAAAGAATGTGATTGTAGTAATTGTCCATTTAAAGAAAAATGTACAAAAAGTAAATATAAACAAGTATTAAGACACGTTTGGGAGGAGTATAAAGAAATGGCAAATGATTATAGACATCATTTAGATGTAAAAGAAATATATAAGCAAAGGCCTCAGCATATAGAAAGAGTCTTTGCCGATGGCAAAATGAAATATGGATTAAGAAATACATATTTCAGAACAAAGGAAAGAGTCCACCGAGAGTTGACTCTGCTTTATGCGTGCATGAATCTCAAAAAATTCGCATTGCATCACTATGCCTAGTATAGAAATATACTAGGTTATTTTGATATTTTTGTAAAACAACTAAAAAAAGACAAATAAGTAATTAATTATACCTATTTGTCAACAGTCTGAGAAATATATATAAGAAAATAATACCGTAACTGGTATTATTTTCATTATATTTTTCTATTTAGTTTTGCATTTCCACAAGGAGATGGACAATGATAATCAGGATATTGACATCTTAATCTATTTACATAAGGTTTTAATGTCTTTACTAACTCCTTATCCCCTCTTTTTTCTAATTCATCATATATTGTAGGAATTATATGAGATGCATATGATCTTTCAATTTCAAGCTGAGCACGACTACAAGCCCTTTCCTGTCCAACAAACTTAATAATATTTTTAAGTGATCCAATTCTATTAACTTTAATCATTTGGCCTTGAGGAAATACATTTTTAACACTATTAATGTCAGTAATCCATTCACTAACCAAATCAGATTTACAATTAAATAATTGTGGAATATATCTGTAAAAAGTATCTGGAATAAGCATTTCACAATCTATTGTTCTATGTCTATGTTCTTGTGCAAGACATGCCCAAGATTCAAAATTATTATATGAAATTGTATAACCATATTGATTATCACTATTAATCGCACTAAACTTATTACGATATGCAAATAAACTTAAATCTACATTTTTATTATTTTTATATATAAATTCATCACTACCACAATAATTTTTAATTTCTGGATAATTCTTATATAATTTTTCTTTAACCTCACTATCCTTATTTGCAACTTCATATATACTATTCTTAGTAATAACAATATTTTTATCATTACATAAATTTATAAACTCTTTTAAGTAAGGTACTAACATACTTTCAAGTTCATTCATAGGATTATCAATAATCCTTTTCATATATACCATAATTTTATTAATCTGTATCCAAGGTACAGTATAAGATATACTAGTAGGCATAAATACACTAATCATATATCTTGCATTTTCTTGTGCAATCTTATGAATAGCCTTTTTCGCACGAGTTTCATTATCCTTGCTTTGTTTCATATAAAAACTACCATATTCATTCCAAATAACATCTTCTAGTTTTGCTAACCATTTATCATATAAATACTTTTCATGTTCTGTAATATATTCATTAGGTTCAACTTCAGTATAGCGCAAAGACCTTTCGTCTGCAGTATATTGCTTTTCGTTATTTAAAACCATACATAATATCTTAGGAATACCAGTTAACTCTAACGTAATATTCTGATGTTCAGAAGGAGTAGTATGATCACTATAAATAGTAGATAATCCCCTATTAATTAATATTGCATCATTCTCACTTTCTCTAATATCACTAGGCGAAATTGGTACATTATTAACAGTCTCCTTAAAGCATAAAGCTGCACGTACGCCAACATCCTTAAGTGCTTCATATTGATCAAACTTTCCATCACTAACATAACAACCCCTAGGATTCAATTCTAATTTCATAAATCTTACCTCCAACTTAAATATAACATAGTTAAGCAAGTGATTGCAAGTAAAATATAAAAAAATTCTCACAAGTATTAATTGCTTGTAAGATTTTTCACTCTATCTTAAATTATAGTTCAGATTTTGAGATAGTTATAACTGGGCGAACCATGTTGGAGCTACTGGTTACACTGCCAGAATTGAGACTACCATCGAATAGAACATACCAAACACCATTATTATATTGACTACTACCAGTACCAATCAAATAAAAATAATTACTATTATATAACCAACTATTTGACGAATTTGCACAACTATTATTTATACATTCCAAGTCTGTAGTTAATTCATCATAAGTAATTAATCGTGCCTCGCTTGCTGCTGAAGCTTGTGCATTTTTCCATGCATCTACTACATATTTTACCTCACTTGATGCATAATCATTTTTACATCCATCATATATTGAAATACGATTTACATATCCACACGTTTCACTTGTATAATATGCCATGCCTCCATAACCATTGTAATCATATGCAGTTCCTATTGAATTAGATGTATATCTGTTTACATGTCCTGCTCCATATGTATTTACTTCTTCTACACTTAATGGTTCTGCCTTTAGTAGTGTTACTGTCGATTCTTTTGCTCCTGAATCTTTAATTACATAATAGTCTACATTATTATATGTAACTTGATCTCCTACTGTATATGCAGTATATGTTGGTGACTTATCACTACCATATGTATAATTTTCTACACTTCTACCTGCAACTGTACAACCAGCTAGATAAACTGATGAATCAGTATTGATTTGTGTTGTTTCACATTCTACTTTATTACCTGAATACTCAATAGTTAGTTGTGATACTTCTGTTGGAAATTTCCCTGTATCTAGCAAGTATCCTGCAATTGCAAGTTCGATACTTCTACCATATGCATCTACTGATCTTCTATCTGAAGATACTCTTGCCTTTCTTATTATATTCATTACTAAAGGCGTAACTATAAGTGCTATTATTGCCATTATTACTAATACTGCAATTAATTCAATTAATGTAAAACCTTTCTTTTTAAATTTTTTCATATATAAATCTCTCCCTCTAGTAAGGTTATATCTTGTTATCTTACCTTACACACCTAGTATACTATATATATCAAGACCTTTTTAAAAATAATTAAAAAAATATGTAAAAAAGTGTAAAGAAAAACAACCATAAGGTTGAATCTCATTTTTATTTCATTTGTTTTGCAACTTCTTCAGCAAAGTTTTCTTCTCTTTTTTCCATTCCTTCGCCTACTTCAAAACGTACCATAGATTTAACTACTCCACCGTTAGCCTTAACATATTCTCTAACTTTTTTATCGCTATCTTTAACAAATGCTTGTTCTTCAAGACAAATTTCTTCATAGAACTTACGAATACGTCCTTCAACCATTTTGGCAGCAATCTCCTCTGGTTTGCCTTCGTTCATTGCTTGTTCTTTTAGTACTTTACGTTCTTTTTCTACTTCATCACTAGGTACTTGGTCTTTATTTACATATTTAGGTCTCATTGCAGCAGCATGCATTGCAACATCTTTAGCAACTTCTCTATTTGCACCATCAACAGTAATTAATACAGCAATCTTACCACCCATGTGAATATATTCACCAAATGCTTCAGCATCACTCTTAGTAACTACTTCAAATCTTCTTAAAGAAAGTTTCTCACCAATCTTAGCAGTTTTAGCAACTATTAAATCATTAATAGTACCCTCACCACAATCAAGATTTAAAGCATCCTCTACTGTTTTAGCATCACTATCAATAATAGTTTCTAATATAGTACTTACCATAGAAGTAAACTCTTCATTTTTAGCAACAAAATCAGTTTCAGAGTTAACCTCAACTATTGCAGCCTTATTATCTTTAATAAGAATACTTGCAACACCTTCAGCAGCAATTCTATCAGCTTTTTTTTGAGCCTTAGAAATACCTTTTTCTCTTAACCAATCGATAGATGCAGAAATATCGCCATTATTAGCTTCTAATGCTTTTTTACAATCAAGCATACCTGCACCAGTTTTTTCTCTTAATTCTTTAACTAAACTTGCACTTATCATAATATCCTCCCTTATTAT
>Ga0256404_1001759_pt1 | contig 50635 bp, 39 predicted proteins | sample RumenRJG_01DNA_FD_185990 | JGI IMG/M metagenome (GOLD analysis project Ga0256404, IMG submission 185990) | Bovine rumen microbial communities from Lethbridge, Alberta, Canada - RJG_01 | ecosystem: Host-associated > Mammals > Digestive system > Stomach > Rumen | place: Canada: Alberta | collected...
CCGTGCCGGTGCGGCGTTGTTGCGTGCCGGTGCGCCGTTGTTGCGGGCAGGTGCGGCGTTGTTGTGGGCCGGTGCGGCGTTGTTGCGTGCCGGTGCGCCGTTGTTGCGGGCAGGTGCGGCGTTATTGTGGGCCGGTGCGGCATTGTTGCGGGCGGGTGCTGCGTTATTGCGTGCCGGTGCTGCATTGTTGCGTGCCGGCGCTGCGTTGTTGCGGGCTGCGGGCGCAGCGTTTTTCCTCTCGCCGCGGTCCTGTCGGTCACCACGCTCCTGCTTATCGCCCTGACCCTGCCTGTTGCCGCCGCGACCTGCGGGGCCGCGGTCACGACCGCCACGATTCTTGTTGTTGCGCTTCTTCTTGCGCTTGGCCTTGTCAAAGCGGGTCAGACTATCCTGCTCGGCCAGATCGGTAAGGACGGGCGCGGCGCTGGTCTTATCCTCGTCGAGGCGGTCGGGCTTCTCGCCGCGCTTGTTCATGGCTATGATCTCAAAGGCGCGCGAGGCGGGTATCGTCACGAGGTTGGCCGCGGTGGCGCGGTCGGTGGTGTAGGTCACAAGGCCCGCCAGAGGGTCGCTCTTGAAGAGCGAGAAACTGCCGCTGATGGTCTCCAGCACGACGTCGCGCCCCGGCATCTTCTTGAGCGCCTCGACGTAGGTGTTCACCTCATAGTTGAGGCAGCATTTGAGTTTGGCGCACTGTCCGGCGAGCTTCTGCGGATTGAGCGAGATGTTCTGCAGGCGCGCCACACCGGTCGAGACGGAGTCGAACGAGGTCTTCCACGTGGCGCAGCAGAGCTCGCGGCCGCAGGGCCCCGTGCCGCCGATGCGGCCGGCCTCCTGGCGCGCGCCGATCTGCTTCATCTCGATGCGCACGTGAAACTCCTCCGCCAGCACCTTGATGAGCTGACGAAAGTCCACCCTCTGATCGGCGATGTAATAGAAGATGGCCTTGTTGCCGTCCCCCTGATATTCCACGTCGCCTATCTTCATCTGCAGGCCGAGACTCTTGGCTATCTGGCGCGACTTGATCATCGTCTCGTGCTCGCGCGCCTTGGCCTCGTGATACTTCTCCATGTCCACATCCCTCACCTTGCGGTATACTCTCTTGGGCTCCTCGCCCGCCCTCAGGTTTGCCTTCTTCATCTGCAGCGCTGCCAGCCGTCCGGTGAGCGTCACGGTGCCGATGTCGTGGCCCGGCGAGGCTTCCACAGCCACCATGTCGCCCTTGACGAGCGTCAGATTGTTGCTGTTGACATAGAATCCCTTGCGCGTGTTCTTGAACTGCACCTCCACTATCTGCGTCGTCTCGTTGTTGCCCGGGACGTCGGCCAGATAGTCGTACTCGTTGAGCGGCGCATTCTGCGGGCCCACCGAACGGGGGCAAAGCCCGCGCAGATGGCCGCACGGCAGGTAATTCTCGTATGTTGTCTTATCTTCTTTGACTTCTGTCATTGTGTATTATCTGTGTATAAGGATTATCATTTTCATTGAAAAATCGAAGAACGCTATCTCCGCGTTGGCGTTCTGCGCTATGTCGTCGCCCAGGCGCTGCATCGAGCGGGCTATGGGGATCACGTTGCGCTCGTTGATGAAGCGCGCGAAGCGTGTGGCGAACTTTTCCTCCTTCTGGCTCATGTACGTGAGCGAGGGGATGCGGAAGTTGTATACAAAGTTCTCCCTCACGAGCCTCAGGCAGTAGGTGATGAAGTTGCGCAGCTTCTCCCGGCCCCAGCTCCTCATCACCCGGCTTTGTTCCATCATGCCGCGTATGTCGCGCGCCCATGCCTGGCGCATCAGGAGGACAAACTGGTCGAAGAACTGCTGCTCGTCGTCGTTGCTCTGCAGGATGGCGAGCGCTTCCGTGTAGCTGCCCCTCACCTCGTGGCTCAGGCGCGCGGCGGTGTCCGCGTCGAGGCCGTGGCGGCTGATGAGCGCCTCGCGCATGTCGCCCTCGGCTATCGGCGGCACGGCGAAGCGCTGTGTGCGGCTGATGACCGTGGGCAGCAACATCTCCGGCGCCTCGCTCACCAGCAGGAACACCGTCCCTTCGGGCGGCTCCTCGAGCAGTTTGAGCATCTTGTTGGCCGTCACCTCGTTCATCCTCTCCGGCAGCCAGATGATGACCACCTTGCGGCCGCCCTCGGTGGAGTGGAGGTGCAGCGCGTCCTGTATGGCGTCGCTCTCCTGGGCGTAGATGACGGCCTGCTCCCTCTCGGCGCCCATCTCGGCGAGCCAGGTGTCGAGGTTGAAATAGGGCGTGCGCGTCACCATGTCCTCCCACTTGCGGTAGAGGCTCTTGCAGGTCTGCTTGCGGATGGTGGGGAAGATGAAGTGCAGGTCGGGATGCTCCAGACGGCTGGTCTTGACGCAGCCCGGGCATGTGCCGCAGCTGTCGCCGTCGGTGGGGTGCTCGCACAGCAGATAGGACGCGAAACTGAGCGCGAGGGCAAACTTGCCCGCGCCCTCCGGCCCCGTGAGCAGCAGCGCATGAGGCAGTCTGTCGGCTTCTACCTGCCGCATCAGCCGCCCCACGGCCTCCCGCTGTCCTATTAGTTCGCTGTATCTCATCCGCTCCTTAGTAGATGGCCTCGGCTATGCGCCTCACGCTTGGGGCGGCGTACATCGTGTAGAAATGGATGCTCGGCACACCGTGGGCTATGAGCTCCTTGCACTGCTGTATGCCCCATTCCACACCGAACTCCTCCGCGTCCTTGTCCGTCTTGCAGGCCTTGGCGCCCTTGACAAAGTCCTCGGGCAGGTCGCAGTGGAATGTCTCGGGCAGGAGGTTGAGCTGGGAGAGACGTGTGAAGGGCTTGATGCCCGGCACGATGGGCACAGTGATGCCCGCCTTGCGCGCCGCGTCGACAAAGGCGAAATATTTCGTATTGTCAAAGAACATCTGCGTCACGCCGTAGCCGGCGCCGAGGCGCACCTTCTCCGCGAAATAGTGCATGTCCGTCTGCATGTTGGGCGCCTCGCTGTGCTTCTCGGGATAGCAGGCCACACCCCATGAGAAGGGCTCGCTGATGAACTCGATCTCGTCGCCGTTGATGAAATGGCCGCCGTTGTACCGGAGCACCTGCTCCTCCAGATCGGTCGTGTGGGCGTTGCCGCCTTCGGTGGGGCGGTAGTGCTTGTCCTTCAGCATCTTGTCCCCGCGCAGCAGCAGCAGATTGTTGATGCCGAGGAACTGGAGGTCGATGAGCACATACTCCGTCTCCTCCCTCGTGAATCCGCTGCACAGGATGTGCGGCACGACGGGGATGCCATACTTGTGCTGGATGGCGGCGGCCACTGCCACCGTCCCCGGACGCCGCCTCAGGCGCTCGGGACGCACCATCCCCGGTTCCGCGTCGCGATATTCGATGTCGCTGTGGTGAGTGGTGATGTTGATATACTTGGGCCCGAACTCCATGAGCTGGTCGATGGTCTTGTATATAGTGTTGAGCCCCTTGCCTTTGAGCGGCGGCAATACCTCGAACGAGAACGCCGTCTGCTGGCTCTCCTCAAGCATCTTTCCGATGTTCATAATCTCTGTCTCTTATATATGCGTATACATGCGGGCCCTGCGGCGTCCATATACAAGCGCTCATGCGCACACGACTGACAGCCGTATTTCATGCCCAATTTAACTCTACAAAATTACTAATTTTATCGTTATCCCGTCCCCGCCCCGCTCATAATTTCTGCCGCCGCCCATTGCGCCGCCTCTCCGCCCCTCCGCCGCGGAGGACGCATATATATAATGAGTGCGCGCCGCAGAAATCCGCTTGTGCAGATCAATGTGCTCTCTTACGAAAGTTCTCAGCCTCCTGTTCAGTTATTATTATTTCGCCGTCCGGATAACGTACGCTGCCCCGGTTTTTCGAAAAGGTCATTCCTGGCATTCAAAAAACCGTCCCGCATTTTGGGATACTCACATAGGACATGAGGAAAACTACATTTGAGATGTTTCTCCTCGTCTCAAATGTAGTTTTGGCCTTCTGCGAGCGCTGATTATAAGATAGTTAGAAGAGGCCGAAAATGGCCCTTCCCGGAGACAGGAATCGCCCTTCCCGGGGCCGCCGAAGCGGGTAGCGTATACGCTTCCGCATGCACTTGATGCCGGGGCTGTGCTGCATCCGAATGTGTCAGTTGATGTGCGGCACGAAAATATTGTGCGGTGTCTTTGTGAAGATGCGGATTACGGTGAACGGCTTCTCTCCCTTGAGCAGATTGATGTCCGTGGAGGGGAAGGTCTCTATCGATTGTATGAAGTCCGGGTCGATCCTGTAGAGGTCCTCGTCGTGCATGAGAAAGAACTTGTTGATCATGTAGAGATACGGTCCCGGTGCATCCGGGCAGAACTTCCGCCTGATATCGGCCGGAGTGGCTAAGTGGGTATTGCCGGTGTAGGAATAAAACTGGATATCCCGAAATTTCATGCCCCTTATCTTTACAGGCCGCTCCTTGGGAGAACGCTTTACCTTGATGGCGTCTCCCTCTATGCCGATGCCTCTCATCACTGTCGGGAATGTTACCGTCACGGGCTTTGCCTTGAACATGTCTATACCTATGAGGCTGCGGGTGAATATGCCGGCCACGCAATATCCTGTGCTGCTGTCGTTAAACTGGGTGTCCGTCGCCCTCTCTATCATGCAGTTTACGTCATGGTTCGGGTCCGAGATACTGTCCTCACTCTGCGCTGTGGCTGTCAGCAGGGGCTTGTCTTTATTCTGCCTCTCACTTCTGCCTTGCGCGGGCATTAAACACAGGCATAATAATATTGCAGAGACAAATAATATTGTCTTAATAGAATAATGAGTGAAAGCACCTTTCTTCATAAGTCTGATTTTTGTATTCATCTATTTGTATATATTGTGTAGCGTCTTTGTGAAGATGCGTACCACCGTGAATTTCTTATATCCTTCCCTGAGCAAACTGATGTCCTTGGAGGGGAAGGACTCCACCGACTGTATGAAGTCGGGGTCTATCTTGTAGAGGTCCTCGTCGTGCATGATGAAAAACTTGTTGATCATGTAGAGGTACGGACCTTTGGCCTGCGGACAATACTTCTGCCTTATATCGTCCGGAGTCACAAAGTGGGAATTGCCGGAGTAGGTGAAGAAGATTATATTACGGAGCCTCATATTTCTCAGTTTGATAGTGCCGCTCCGAAAGTCGGGGTCGTCCAGAGGATCCTTCTTTATCACCAAAGAGTCATCCCCCTTCCCGATATGTCGTACCACTACAGGATAGGTGAAATCCCAGGTGATATTCATATTGTTCTGGTCAATACCTATCAGATTGCGCATGAAAACCCCGTTCACCACAAAGGCATTTTTGTAGTTATTGAATTCCAAGTCGGTGGATTCCTCCATACTCGTATTTCTGTCTTTGGCAATATAGGCTCTGGGGTCTATCCGCGAAAGAGGGTCCACTATCGTATCTTCATCAGTGGTAAAACGCGGCTCGGTACTGCGGGCGGCTGCATTTCGTGGCGGGAGAAACAACAGCGCGCTAAACAGGAAAAGCATTATTTTCTTCATGATATCAACGATTTAGCGCTGTAAAAATATTGAATTTTTATCAGACTACAAATATCGGACAGTAAATTTTTAGTTACCGTCGTAATTATATTGCAGAGATAAATGCACCTTTCTTCATAAGTCTGATTTTTGTATTCATCTATTTGTATATATTGTGTAGCGTCTTTGTAAAGATGCGTATCACCGTGAATTTCTTATATCCTTCCCTGAGCAAACTGATGTCCGTGGAGGGGAAGGACTCCACCGACTGAATGAAGTCGGGGTCTATCTTGTAGAGGTCCTCGTCGTGCATGATGAAAAACTTGTTGATCATGTAGAGGTACGGACCTTTGGCATGCGGGCAATACTTCTGCCTTATATCGTCCGGGGTCATAAAGTGGGAATTGCCGGAGTAGGTTAAGAAATGTACGTCACGAAGCCTCATGTCTCTCAGTTTGATAGTGCCGCTCGGATAGTCTGGGTCGCGTAGAGGATTCGACTTTATCACCATAGAGTCATTACCTTTCCCAATATGCCGTACCACTACAGGGTAGGTGAAATCAAAAAAGTTTTTTTTCTTGTACTGGTCTATGCCTATCAGGCTGCGCGTAAATACGCCGTTCACTACATATGCATAGGGATAGTTGTTGAATGTAGAGTCGGTGTATTCTTCAATCTCGGAATTTCTGTCTTTGGCAATAAAGGCTCTCGGGTCTATCCGCGAGAGAGGGTCCACAATCGTATCTTCATCAGTGGCAAAGCGCGGCTCGGTACATTGGGCGGCCGCATTCCGTGTCGGGAGAAACAGCGGCACGATAAGCAGGAACAGCATTATTTTCTTCATGATATCAACGATTTAGCGCTATAAAAATATTGAATTTTTATCAGACTGCAAATATCGGACAGCGATTTTTTAGTTGCTGCTGCCGGGGCGCGTGCGCGGGAGGCGGAGAGCGGCAAAGCAGGGCAAACGATAAATCCCGCCCGAAGCAGTGCGCTTCAGGCGGGATTCATTATATATTATCCTCTGTAGAGTTATTCTCTGAAAGAGGAGGATTTACTTCTTCTCGTGAGCCTTCTTGACCATGTCCTCAAACTCCTCGAAGCTGACCTTCTTGTGGTCGAGGGTTACGATGTCCTTGTAGGCGGCGATGAGCTTGCGCGTCAGCACCTCCATGAACAGTTCCTCAAACTGCTTGTCGTCCTTGAGGCTGCGCTCGGAGTATTTCTCCACGAGTTCGTCGGGCAGGCTCATGCCGTAGGCGGCAAACTGGGAGCGGGTGCGGGCGTAGGCCATCTGCTTCACATCGTTCTGCTCGACCTTGATGCCGGCAGCCTCCACGAGGTGGTCGCGCACCAGCTGCCACTTCAGCTGGTCTACTGCCTCGGCGTAGTTGTCGTTGATATACTTGTCGTCGGCCTTCGGGTTGTTCTCCTTGATGAGGCGCTTGAGCAGCGGTTCGGAGAACTGGAGCTCGCCGGCCTTCTCCAGGGCGTAGTCGCGCATGTCCTCGAGGAACTTGAAGTCGGAGTTCTCCACCTCGGCGGCGTTCTGATTCTCGCGAATCTTCTCGCGGAATGCCTTCTCGTCCTTCACAACATCCTTGCCGAGCACCTTGTCGAAGAGTTCCTGATTGAGCTCTGCGGGCACATTATGATTGATCTTGGTGATGGTATAGGTGAACTCGCCGCTGTGCTTTGCGAGGTCTTCCTTCTTGATCTTGAGCATGGAGGTGACCTGTGTCTCGTCCTTGTAGAGCTTGGCGGGGGTGAGCGTCAGCACGTCGCCCGTCTTGCTGCCCTCGAAGAGCTTCTTCTGGTCCTCGTCGCTCACGTACTCGGGGCTGATGTATACGCCCTCCACCTTGAGCGGCTCCTCGCCCTCGGCGGGGTTCACCTCTGTCAGGTTGCCCTCGAGGTATGCGCCCTTCTCGTAGGTGTCGGTGGGCTCAAACTTGCCATTGCTGTTGCAGATGTCCTTCACTCTCTGGTCCACAAACTCGTCGCTCACGTTGATGTCGTAGTAGGGCAGTTTGTCGTCCTTGCTGAGCGTCACGTTGATCTCGGGCTCGATGGCAATGTCCATGACGTAGGTAAAGCTGTCGTCGGTCTTGTAGTCCTGCGGCTTCTGCTCGTCGGAGGGGAGTATGTGGCCCAGCACCTTGATGTTGTTCTTCTTGAGATAGTCCTCGATGCCCTTGTTGACGGCCTTGGAGACTTCCTCGGCCTTGGCCTCGGCTCCGTAGAGCTTCTTGACTATTGCCATAGGCACGCAGCCCGGGCGGAATCCGTTCATACGGGCCTGGGTGCGGAATTTCTTCAGAGATTTCTCAAGCTCGGCCTGATAATCTTCGGCCGTAACGTTTACGGTAAGCTTCCCGCTCACCTTATCGGCGCTTTCAAATTTGATATCCATTATAACGTATTATTTTTGTTTCTTGTAACGGCTGAGTGTGCCCCGCCAAATTGCATGCAAAATTAATGTTTTAGTTTCATTTCTAAGGCCATCGGGAGAGAAAAATTGCCTCAGGCATAAAAAAACAGCACACTTTGTGCTCGGAGTGAGGAAAATTGTATAAGTTTGCTTCCCCAATCAGATATTTATAGACATTCAAACGATGATTCAGCTTATGCTCATAGGCGGCCTCGGTACGCCTGAAATTCTTATTATAGCCATTGTTATCCTGTTGCTCTTCGGCGGCAAGAAGATCCCCGAGCTCATGAAGGGCATGGGCAAGGGCATCCGCAGCTTCAAGAAGGGCCTTAACGAGGACGACGACAACAGCAGTGCCTCCGACAATGCTTCGGTGGACGGCAAGAACGGCGAGGAGGTAAAGTAAGCTCCCTTTGCTCCGGGGCTGCTCCGCAGGGCGGAAGCGCATACCTATATATTATAGAAGGCTTGTCAGGATTATTCATACAGGGAGCGTTCCCTGAGAATTAATTGTGGCATGATAGTTGTTTACCTATAATAAGCGGCGGACCATTGATGTCCGTGCGCACGGCGCTCCCGCATGCCCCAGAGAGGGCAGGAGAGACCGCTGAGCAGAAGAGAGTAATAACAATCCCATAGTAGAAGATTATGACAATAAGAGATGATTTTAGAAAGTTTGCCGCCGACCGCACAGGTCTCAGTTCGATGGTGACAGACGATGTGATCAAGGCTCAGACGCGCTATCTGAACCCGTATATCCTGGAGGAGCGCCAGCTCAATGTGACCCAGATGGACGTGTTCTCGCGCCTCATGATGGACAGGATCATATTCCTCGGCACGGAGATAGACGACTACACGGCCAATACGCTTCAGGCCCAGATGCTCTACCTCGACTCCAGCGATCCCGGCAAGGACATATCCATCTATATCAACTCCCCCGGCGGCAGCGTGTATGCAGGCCTCGGGATTTACGACACGATGCAGTTTATCTCCTGCGACGTGGCTACGATATGCACGGGCATGGCCGCCTCGATGGCCGCTGTGCTCCTTGTGGCCGGCAAGGAGGGCAAGCGCTCGGCGCTCAGGCACAGCCGTGTGATGATCCATCAGCCGATGGGCGGCGCGCAGGGTCAGGCCTCCGACATCGAGATCACCGCACGCGAGATACAGAAGCTCAAGAAGGAGCTCTATACCATCATCGCCGACCACTCGCACACCGACTACGACAAGGTGTGGGCCGACTCAGACCGCGACCACTGGATGACGGCCGACGAAGCCCTCGAGTACGGCATGATAGACAAGATACTAACACGCGAGAAATGACAGCAAGGAAATCAGAACACACCTGCATGTTCTGCGGACGCAAGGAGAGCGAGACAGAGCTGGGCGTAATGGTGGGCATGAACAATACGTATATCTGCGAGGATTGCGCCGCCACTGTCCAGCAGCTCTACAGCCAGATCCGCGAACAGGTGAACGCCACAAAGCCCGCGCCGAGGGTCTCCGTCTCCGACATCCCCAAGCCCAAGGCCATCAAGGCCTATCTGGACCAGTATGTCATCGACCAGGACGACGCCAAGCGCACGCTGGCCGTGGCCGTCTACAACCACTACAAGCGGCTCGCGCAGCCCGAGAGCGAGGACAATGTCGAGATAGAGAAATCGAATATCCTGATGCTCGGCCCCACGGGTACGGGCAAGACACTTCTGGCGCGCAGCATCTCCAAGCTGCTCAATGTGCCCTTTACCATCGTCGACGCCACCGTCTTCACGCAGGCCGGCTATGTGGGCGAGGACGTGGAGAGCATCCTCTCGCGTCTCCTGCAGGCGGCCGACTACAACGTGGAGGAAGCGGAGCGCGGCATCGTCTTTATCGATGAGATCGATAAGATAGCCCGCAAGGGTGACAATCCCTCCATCACGCGCGATGTGAGCGGCGAGGGTGTGCAGCAGTCCATGCTCAAGCTCCTTGAGGGCACGATGGTCAATGTGCCGCCCGCAGGCGGCCGCAAGCATCCCGAGCAGCAGTACATACAGGTCAACACGCGCAATATCCTCTTTATCTGCGGCGGTGCCTTCGACGGCATCGAGGACCGCATAGCCCAGAGACTCAACGCCCACACCATAGGCTACGACTCCGTGCAGAGCAACATGGATATCGACCGCTCCAACCTGATGCAGTACGTGGCCCCGCAGGACCTGAAAGCCTTCGGCCTCATCCCCGAGATCGTGGGCCGTCTGCCGGTCATCACCCACCTCAACGCCCTCTCGCGCGACGCCCTGAAGCGCATCCTTACCGAGCCCAAGAACTCCATCATCAAGCAGTATGTCAAGCTCATGGAGATGGACGGCGTAAAGCTCTCGTTCGACGATGATGTGCTCGACTATATAGTGGATAAGGCGGTCGAGTTCAAGCTCGGCGCCCGCGGCCTCCGCTCCATCGTGGAGGCTATCATGAAGGACGTTATGTTCGAGCTTCCCTCGCGGCGCCTGAAGAGCTACACCGTGAAGCTGGACTACGCCAAGGAGCAGGTGATGAAGTCAGAGAGCCTTGCATCGCACAAAATAAAGGCGGCTTCGTAAAGAAAAATGCCTCTCCGGGCATAAAAAAGGCGGAGAGACGTGTCGCAGTCTAAATGAAATTGCTATTTTTGTCTTGTTGACATGAAAACATAGACAGATATGGGTAGCAAAGGAATAGATCTCACGGCAGAACTGAAAAAGTATTTCGGTTTCGATGCATTCAAGGGTGACCAGGAGGCTATAATCCGCAATCTGCTTGCGGGGCGCGATACATTTGTGCTGATGCCTACGGGCGGAGGCAAGTCGCTGTGCTATCAGTTGCCTGCCCTGATAATGGACGGTATGGCCATTGTGGTCTCTCCGCTCATCGCGCTCATGAAAAATCAGGTGGACATGATCCGCAACACCTGCGAGAGCGACAGCGTAGCCCATTTCCTCAATTCCATGCTCAACAAGCAGGCGGTCGAACAGGTGAAGGACGATATCCGCAACGGGCGGACGAAGCTCCTCTATGTGGCGCCCGAGTCGCTGACCAAGGACGAGAATGTCGAGTTTCTCCGCAGCACGAAGATATCCTTCTACGCCATCGACGAGGCCCACTGCATTTCGGAGTGGGGCCACGACTTCCGCCCCGAGTACCGCAACCTGCACGACATCATCGAGCGTATCGGCCGAGCGCCCATCATCGCCCTCACTGCCACAGCCACCGACAAGGTGCGCAAGGACATCAAGCACAGCCTGGGCATCGAGAAGGCGAAGGACTTCAAGAGCTCCTTCAACCGTCCCAATCTCTACTACGAGGTGAGGCCCAAGACGCGCGACATCGACAAGGAGATTATAAAATACATCAAACAGAACCCCGGCAAAAGCGGCATCATCTACTGTCTCTCCCGTAAAAGGGTGGAAGAGCTCGCCGCCGTGCTGCAGGCCAACGACATCCCCGCCGCGCCTTACCACGCCGGAATGGACGCAGCCGCCCGCAGCAAGACGCAGGACGACTTCATCATGGAGAGGATAGACGTGATAGTGGCCACAATAGCCTTCGGCATGGGCATCGACAAGCCCGACGTGCGCTTCGTGATACACTACGACATGCCCAAGAGCCTCGAGGGCTACTATCAGGAGACAGGGCGCGCCGGCCGTGACGGTCGCGAGGGACGCTGCATAGCGTTCTACTCCCACCACGACCTCCAGAAGCTCGAGAAGCTCATGGAGTGGAAGCCGATAGCCGAGCAGGACATCGGGCGCCAGCTGCTCAAAGCCACGGCCAGCTACGCCGAGAGCTCCGTATGCCGCCGCAAACTGCTGCTCCACTACTTCGGCGAGAAGTATGACAAGGACAATTGCGGCAACTGCGACAACTGCCTCCATCCCAAGCAGAAGGTCGACGCCTCGCGCGAACTGCTCGATGTGCTGCAGACCATCCGGGACACTAAGGAGAATTTTAAAGACGATTATATAAAGGATATATTGTACGGGCGGAAAACTTCGGAAATACGCGCCCGCAATCATGACGAACTGGAAACCTTCGGTACGTGTGACGATGAGGACGACACTATCCTCAATGCCGTGATCAATCAGGCTGAGCTCTCAGGATACATCGAGAAGAGCGTGGAGGATTACGGTGTGCTCAAGCTCACGCCCGCCGGCGAAAAGTTGATGGAAAAGCCTACTGAGTTTATGATTACAAAGGACAACGAATTTACAGATGACATTCCTGATACCGACTTGCAGGAGGGCGGCACAAGCGCCGTCGACACCGTGCTCTATCAGATGCTTAGTGACTTGCGTAAGGATATTTCAGTCAAGAAGAAGATCCCTCCGTACGTGATATTCCAGGACCAGTCGCTCGAGGCAATGGCCACCATTTACCCCATCACCGAGCAGGACCTGCAGAACATCCCCGGCGTCGGCGCCGGCAAGGCCCACCGCTACGGCAAGGAGTTCTGCGAGCTCATTAAGAAGTGGTGTGAGGACAACAACATCGAGCGCCCCGAGGACATGAGGGTCAGGATGGTGGCCAAGAAGTCGAAGGTCAAGGTCGCCATCATTCAGGCCATCGACCGGCAGGTGGACCTCAACGACATCGCTCTCGCGCAGGGACTCGACTTCAGCGAACTGCTCGACGAGATGGAGTCGATCGTCTACTCGGGCACACGCATCAACATCGACTACTTCCTCGAGGAGAACATGGACGACGACCGCATCGACGAGATCTACGACTATTTCAAGACCTCCGAGACCGACTCCATCGACGATGCTCTCGACAATCTCGACGACGATTTCAGCGAGGAGGAAGTGCGCCTGGTGAGGATCAAGTTCCTCTCCGAGATGGGCAACTAAGCCTCTCCGCCGCCGCTGTTCCTCACCGCCGCACCCCCGTGCGGGCCGTCCGGATTCAGACGTGGGACAGACAGATGCTGATGTAGCTTAGTCGGATTTATGACATAGACTAAGGAGAAATAAAATCTCCCGTCGCGTTCAATGAGAATGCGACGGGAGATTTTTTATGCGCGCGAGAAATTGCGCGGTAAGACTGCGGGCGAAGCTGATTGGAGGGGCGTTGCAGTATAGTCCGCCCGCCGAAAGAGGAATTGCGTGAAGAATTGCGCGATGCGGCTTAGAGCAAGGTTAGTAGGGAATACGAAGCGCGCAAAAAGGAATTGCACGAAGTAAGAAGGGAGAATAAAACGCGCGAAAGGAATTACGGGAGAAATAACTTGGAGGGCCGCTGCCCTCAGCGGCCGCCTGCCACCGCCTAAGTGCGCGAAGGAATGCGCGATTATGCATATGCGGGAGAAATAGCTGGGAGGGCCGCTGCCCTCAGCGGCCGCCAGCCGCCGCATAAGTGCGCGAAGGAATGCGCGATTATGCATATGCGGGAGAAATAGCTGGGCGGGCCGCTGCCCTCAGCGGCCGCCAGCCGCCGCATAAGTGCGCGAAGGAATGCGCGATTATGCATATGCGGGAGAAATAGCTGGGCGGGCCGCTGCCCTCAGCGGCCGCATTCCGCCGCATAAGTGCGCGAAGGAATGCGCGATTATGCATATGCGGGAGAAATAGCTGGGCGGGCCGCTGCCCTCAGCGGCCGCATTCCGCATAAGCAAATGAGCGGCGAAATGCGCGATACGAATTCCACGCCGTTTAGCCGCACATTAGATTTTTGGTTCGCCCCTGCCCTCAGCGGCCGCATTCCGCATAAGCAAATGAGCGGCGAAATGCGCGATACGAATTCCACGCCGTTTAGCCGCACATTAGATTTTCCACCACGCTCCTGGCCGCTGAGGGCAGCGGCCCTCCCAGTTAACGCCGCGCTCATCGATTCACCTTACCCCCATTCGCGGCCCCGGCAAGGGCGATTTCTTGCCCTTTACAACTACCTAAAAATCAGCGCCCCGCAGAGGGCCGAAATTATGTTTGAGATGTTTTAAATTATCTCAAACATGTTTTTCCTCATCTCAAATGTAGTTTTTGGGTTGTGCGGAAGTATTTTTGGAGTGTGGGGAATACCTTTTCCAAAATAAGGGAAAAGGGGGCATATTTCGTATGGCGAAGATATATCAGCGGTGTCGGGAAATGAGGACTTATAGACGTGGAAAACTTTTTCAGTATTGCGGGAGAAACAGCTGGGAGGGCCCCTGCCCTCAGCGGCCGCATTCCGCATAAGCAAATGAGCGGCGAAATGCGCGATACGAATTCCACGCCGTTTAGCCGCACATTAGATTTTCCACCACGCTCCTGGCCGATGAGGGCAGCGGCCCTCCCAGTTAACGCCGCGCTCATCGATTCACCTTACCCCCATTCGCGGCGCGCCAAAGGGCGATTTTTTGCCCTTTACAACTACCTAAAAATCAGCGTCCCCGGAAGGCCAAAATTACATTTGAGACGTTTTCAACTACCTCAAATGTAGTTTCCCTCAGGTCCTATGTGAGCATCCTAGCATGCGGAAGGTTTTTTGAAGTGTGCGCGAATGAGTATTCGGAAAATGGGAATATTCATCTCATGCGCGCTCAAAGGTACATTTCCGGGATGCCCCCTGACGACCAGAAGGCATTTCCTGAGCCTGTGCAAGTACGTAATAACCACCGTCCCGCAGGCGGGCAAATCCTACTCGCAGATAAATTATTTTATCTACGAGTAGACCGATCGTCTGCTACGAGATAAAAATTTTTATCTCGTAGTAGAATTTTATCCGCTCGCACGGGCATTTTCCGCGGCAGCGGAGCATTAATCTAAAAAGGGTAGGGGAACTTATTTTGCCTGATAAACACATCCCGCTCACAGGCGGGCGGGGCGGCGCACTCTACAGCGACACACCGCAGGCGCTGATGACGGCGATGATGGCGACGGTGGTTATCAGCGAGAGCGGCACAAGGCTGTGCTTGTCCTCTACGACCACCGCTTTGCCGTGGCCCATGAAGCGGCAGATGAGGATGTAGAAGATGCTGCCGATGACGATGCCCAGGCAGGTGCCGCTGAGCACATCGCCGGGGAAGTGGACGCCCAGGTAGATGCGCGAGAAGCAGATCAGCGTGGTGGTGACGAGCAGCGTGACGGTGGCCAGTTTGCGCCTCAGCAGCAGGCAGAGGAACACGGCCACGGCCATCGTGTTGGCGGCGTGGGAACTGACAAATCCGTAGCGGCCGCCGTGGTAGCCGTTGACGTAGTGGAGCAGCAGGCTCAGGCCCACCGTGTGCGACGGGCGCTTGCGCTCCACGAGGCGCTTGATGAGGCAGGACAACTGGTCGGAGACGGCCACGATGGCCGCGATGGCCAGGATAAGGATGATGGTGCGCCTCACGCTGCCCCCGCCGCGCACGAAGACGTACGTCAGAGCGGACATCGGGATGGCCCAGATGAGTTTGCTGGAGATGTTGTAGAAGAACAGGTCGGAGAACCCGCCTGCCGGCTCGTTGATGCTCAGCATGGCAAGGAAGTCGAGGATGTTGAAGGTGTGGAGCATCGAGGTCGTAAGGACTGTGATGGTGTGGATGGCCGACACGATTAGTACGACGCCGATAACAACGGGTAATATGCTGTAGTCTCTGTGGAGAGTGAAATTCATTGTTTGCAAATATAGCGCCTTTTGGGCGATTATGCTAAATTTCTGTGCAAAAAGTCGGGCAATATGTCCTTTGTGTAATTATAGTACGTAGCGCCTGCCCTGATTATTGTGTGGGCATAATATATAAATGCCTAAATTTGCAAGGAAATAGAGAATTATGAGATACGGTATAATAGGAACGGGAGCTGTGGGCGGCTACTACGGAGCGCGTCTGGCCCACGCGGGTTGCGATGTCAGCTTCCTCTTCCACAGCGACTACGATTATGTGCGGGCTCACGGCCTCAGGGTCAACTCGCCCGCGGGCAGTTTCACCCTCGGCGATGTCCGGGCCTTCTCCTCGCCGGCGGATATGCCGGTGTGCGACGTGGTGATAGTGGGCCTCAAGACGACCAACGAACGCTTGCTGCCCACGCTGCTGCCTCCGTTGCTCGGGCCCGACACGCTGGTGCTCCTCATCCAGAACGGCATCGGCCTCGAGGAGGATGTGCAGCGCATGTTCCCCACTGTGTCCATCGCGGCGGGCCTCGCCTTCATCTGCAGCGCCAAGACAAAGCCCGGCGTAGTGGACCATTTCGACCAGGGCAGCATCAACATCGCCGGCTACGGCCACTGCGATATGGACAGGCTGCGCGCCGTGGTGGCCGACTTCCGCAAGGCCGGCGTCGAGGCCCACGAGACCCCTTATGGCGAGGCGCGATGGAAAAAGGCCGTGTGGAACATGCCCTTCAACGGGCTCACCGTCCTCCTCGAGGCCCGCACCGATGAGTTGCTCGCCGACGACGCCTCCGCCGCGCTCGTCCGCGACCTGATGTACGAGGTGACCGACGCGGCCGCAGCCTGCGGCGTGGAGACAGTGGGGCGGGCGTTTGCCGACAAGATGATCTCCTACACGCGCTCCATGGTGTCCTACGCCCCGAGCATGAAGGTGGACTACGACCTGCGGCGCCCCATGGAGATCCACTACCTCTACACACGCCCCATCGCCGTGGCCCGAGAGGCCGGATACGAGATGAAGCGCATGGAGATGCTCCGCGACGCCCTCATCTTCAAGCAGCGCCGCAGCCTGGGCCTCTCCGCGCCCGCCGGGAAGGCTTAGTGCGGGCGCCCGATTTGGCCCCGAAGGCAGAATAAAGGGAATAAGGAAAATCTTATACTGTAAAAATCTCCCGCTGTGGGGGACGGAGCAGAATTTTTCAGAATAAAATATTACGGCATACCGGATGCCTCCGGCGGCAGAGTATCAGAGCCGGACGGTATGCCGTGGCTGCGTTTCTCAGACCGCGATAAGACTGGCGGAGAGGCGGAAGAAGAACAGAATGACAAGCATTGACAACACAGGGAATATCGGGGTGCGCCCCATGATGCGCAGGGTGATGGCCATCGCCGTGCCCGCCCTCATCTCCAACATCTCCGTGCCGCTGCTCTCGCTGGTGGACACCGCCATCACGGGCCATCTCGGGTCGGAGGTGTACATCGGCGCCATCGCGGTGGGCGGCCTGATCTTCAATGTGCTCTACTGGCTCATGGGCTTCATCCGGATGGGGACGAGCGGCCTTGTGTCGCAGGCCTACGGCGCACATGCCTACCGCGACATCAGTGTGCAGCTGGTCCGCTCCCTGTTTCTCGGGCTCTCCATCGGCCTGGCGCTTGTCATTCTCAGTCCGCTGGTGAGCCTTGTGGCCTTCGACCTGGTGGGATGTCCCGCGTCGGTGCGCCCGTTTGCAGTGACTTATTTCCGCATCGGCATCCTCGGCGGCCCCGCAGTGCTGGGCATGTACTCCTTCTCGGGCTGGTTTCTCGGCATGCAGAACTCGCGCTTTCCGATGTATGTCGCCGTGTCGCAGAACATCGTCAACATCATCGCTTCCCTCGTCCTGGTCTACTGCTTCCACCTCGGTGTGGCGGGCGTAGCCGCGGGGACGGTCATCGGCGAGTATTCCGGACTGCTGCTGTGCCTCTGGCTGTGGCGCAGAAGTTATTCGCGCTCCCTGCCGCGTGTGCCGCTCAGCCGCGCAGTGACGGGCGACGGCCTGAGGCGCTTCTTCTCCATCAACAAGGACATCTTCCTGCGCTCGCTGTTCCTCGTGGCTGTGATGTCCTGCTTCACCGTCGTCGGCGCGCGCCTCGGCGCCCTCCCGCTGGCCGCCAACGCGCTCCTGATGCAGTTCTTCACCATCTTTTCCTACGTGAGCGATGCGCTGGCCTTCGCTTCCGAGGCTCTCTCGGGGCGTTATATCGGGGCTTCGGACAGGGCTGATTTCGCGCTTATGGTGCGGGTGACGAGCGGCGTTACGGCCGCGGTGGCCTTGGTGTTCTTCGTCTTTTATGCGGCGGGCGGCGGAGCGTTTCTCAGTTTGCTCACCGATGAGCGCGCCACGATCGACTGCGCCCTCACGTTTCTTCCCTTCGTCGCTATGATCCCCATCGTCTCGGCGCCGGCCTTCCTGCTCGACGGCGTGTACGTCGGCGCCACGGCTTCGCGCCTCATGCTCTACTCCTCGATGGCTTCCGCGGCGGGCTTCTTCATTCCGCTGCTTCTGTTCCTCCATTCCGGCGGCAACTACGCCCTCTGGGCCTCATTTCTCAGCTACCTTACCGTTCGCTCCCTCGCCATGATCGTCATGTACCCGCGCATGAAGCGCCGCGCCTTCGCCATTGCGGCGGAGACGAAGGACTGCTGAATGATGCTGCGGTGATTGTCGGGGAATCAGTCCCAGTCGCTCTGCTCCATGCGCTGTGACATGGGCCACGAGATGAGGTAAAGGCGCTCTGTGGTGCGCGTGAAGGCGGTGTAGAGCCATCGGAGATAGTTGATGTCCGCCATGTCGGGCGTGATGAAGCCCTGGTCGAGAAAGACACGGCTCCACTGGCCGCCCTGGGCCTTATGACAGGTGACGGCGTAGGCGTATTTGATCTGCATGGCGTTGTAAAACGGGTCTTCGCGCAGTCTCCTGAGCCGCGAGCGCTTGGTGCGCAGGTTGGCATAGCGGTCCATGCACGCCTCGTAGAGCCGCAGCGAGTCTTCGCGCGAGAGCGACGGACTGCCGCTGGTGAGCGTGTCGAGCAGAAGCCGCACATGGAGCGACATGTCGCCGTAGTCGGGGAAGGTGATATCCGCGTCGACAAAGTGGAAGCCTGCCATCTCGCTGAACTCCCCGATGCGCTCCACCACAGCCACATCGCCGTTGGCTATGAAGTCCGTCTCCGCCGCGTGGCGCGAGGGATTGGTCGCCGCGGCCTTCTCCGCCCAGTAGTAGTTGTTCTTGACCACCATTATCCGGTCGCCCACGCTGATCTGCTCCTCGCGACCGTAGATCATGGCCCTCACGCCCATGTTGTACTCCTCCGCGCGCTTGTTGGAGCGCGTGATGACGATCGTCTCGTCCTCGCCCGCGTCATCGTAGCAGCTCTCTATTGTGTCCATGAGTTCCGCGCCGTTGACAAAGCGGAGGTCGTCGTAGCCCTTGCTGTCCACCTTGGGGATCAGCCCGTCCTCGCCGGCGGCGATATGATTGCGCAGGTCGGTGGCGTTGGCCAGTACGCCGGAACTCTTGTCCTGACGCATCACCTCTTTCAGCTCCACGGCGTAGGCTCTCAGGCCGTAGGTGTCGAGCACCTCGGGCGAGAGGGCGGGGCTCTCGAAGTCGCCCACCGGCGGCAGCTGTGCCGTGTCGCCCACGAGGAGCATCTTGCAGCCGTAGCCCGCGTAGACATACTGGATCAGGTCGTCCAGCAGCCGCCCGCTGCCGAAGATGCTGCCGCCGTCCTGCTGCGAGATCATCGAAGCCTCGTCGACGATAAAGATGGCGTTCCTGCGCTTGTTGAAGTCGAGGGAGAACTTGGTGTCCTCGCCGTTGAACGCCTTCTGGCGGTAGATGACCTTGTGGATGGTGTAGGCCTTGGCGCCGGAGTAGTGGGAGAACACCTTCGCCGCGCGCCCAGTGGGGGCCAGCAGCACTGTCTCGCGGCCTATGTCGGTGAGGGCGCGCACCATGGCGCTCACGAGCGAGGTCTTGCCCGTGCCGGCGTAGCCCCGCAGTATCAGCGCCGCGCCTTCGACCTTCGACTCGGCGAAGCGCGCCATCACCTCGAGCGCCCGCCGCTGGTCTTTGCCGGGAGTGAAGGGCAGTTGCCTGACAAGGTTTACATAAAGGTCATCGGTCATAGGGAGAGTGAGTTTGGGGAATGTTACGCCGCCGGCGGAGTGCCTTCCCGCCGCAGGAGTACAGAGAGGAATGGATAGTATTCATATCATATAACATCACTTAGGCAGCCGGGGCCCTGATGAGAGCCGTGGCTGCCTAAGTGTTACAGGGATGTCATGCCTACCATGCCGTGGCATCGCCAAAGGCAATGCAGGAAGGCTGGCTGACCTTGATGTCGCGTTCGGTGTTCTCCAGCAGGCCCGTCTCGGCGTCGCGCTTGTACACCTGGATCACATTGTCGTCGCGGCAGGCTACGAGCAGGAACTTGCCGTTGGGCGTGATCTTGAACATGCGCGGGTGACGGCCGGTCTTCTGATAGCCCACCTTCTTGAGCGTGCCGCCTGCGCCGATCTTGAAGATAGCCACGCCGTCGTTCTTGAGCCTTACACCGGCGTAGAGGTACTTCCCGTCAGGACTCACCTCCACCTCCGAACCGCCTCGTGCGCCTGCGTCCGAAGCCTTGACTCTCTGCCGGAGCTTCACATCGCCGTTGTCCGCGTTGTAGTCGAAGACCAGCACCTCATCGCTCAGTTCGGTAATGACGTACATCGTCCTGGCATCGGGCGTGAAGGCTATGTGGCGCGGGCCGCAGCCCTTGGGCAGGTCGATTTTGGCGGGCGTGCCCTCCTTGAAGGTCGGGCGTAGCTCGTACTTGTAGATGCAGTCGCCGCCGAGGTCTACGGCGAACATGAAGTGGCCGTCGGGAGCCTTGACGAGCTGGTGAATGTGCGATGAGCTCTGGCGCGTCGAGTCGCCGTAGGAGGGATTATTGAACGAGAGCTTCTCGCCGGTATCGTAGATGGAGCCGTCGCGGTCTATGTCGTACATGCTGATATTGCCCGACCCGTAGTTGGCCACAAAGAGGCGATTGGTGTAGGTCATCAGGTGGCACGGGTCGTCGCCGTGGGCCGAGACGCGGTTGATGAACAGCATACGGCCGCTGCGCATGCCCACATGGTAGGCGCTGACCGACGCATTGTCTCCCTCACCCTCGCTGACACAGTACATGCACGAGTCCTCGGACACCAGTGTGAGGTAGCTCGGGTTGGTCACCTTGACGGAGTGCTGCGGGGAGGCTTTGCCGCTCTCCTGGTCGAAGGAATAGGAATAGATGCCGTCGGAACCCTTGTCGGTGTATGTGCCGACGAACATGGGGACGGGATCACTCTTGCCGCAGCCTGAGAGCAGGAGGACAAGGGCGGCCATCGGTAATAGTCTTGCGATTTTCATTGCTTATCGGATATTAAAGTTGTGATGCGTGATGGGAAATCAATTGTGCACATACGTGCCTACAGGCTCGCCGGCGAGGACGCGCCCCAGATTGCCGTATTTGTCCATGTTAAACACATAGACGGGCAGATGGTTCTCCATGCAGAGCGCCGTGGCGGTGAGGTCCATGATGCGCAGCCCGTGAGAGTAGATCTCGTCGAAGGTGATGGTGGAGAATTTCGTGGCCGTCGGGTCCTTCTCCGGGTCGGCCGTGAAGACGCCGTCCACGCGTGTGCCCTTGAGCATCACGTCGGCCTCTATCTCGATGCCCCTCAGCGCGGCGCCGCTGTCCGTGGTGAAGTACGGGTTGCCCGTGCCGGCCGAGAAGATGACCACTTTGCCGCTCTTCAGATAGTCGAGGGCTTTCTGCTTGCTGTAATATTCGCCTATGGGCTCCATGCGCACGGCCGTGAGCACACGGCTGTCCACGCCGATTGCTCCGAGGGCGCTGCTGAGCGCGAGCGAATTGATGACCGTGGCGCACATGCCCATCTGGTCGCCCTTCACCCGGTCGAAACCCTTGCCGGCGCCGCTCAGGCCGCGGAAGATGTTGCCGCCGCCTATCACGATGCCTATCTCAATGCCGCTCTCGGCGGCCGCCTTGATCTGCTCGGCGTACTGCCCCAGTCTGACGGGGTCGATGCCGTATTTCTGAGCGCCCATAAGGCTCTCGCCACTCAGTTTGAGGAGTATTCTCTTGAATTTTGTCATATCTGTCTGGCTTTATTGCCACAAAGTTACGAAACACATCTGACATATCATTCGCCCCGGCCCGGGAAATATCTCAGAGAGTGAATAAAATGCCCCCGTATTCTGTTATTGAGGCTCCGCCAAATCACACATCTGCGCTGCGGAAGGAAATGCTGCCTCCGGCAAATGTTTTCCGGATTCCGGAGCCCCGTTTCCGAGGCTAAGAAAAGGCTGTTTGGGGGTCTTCCTAATATCTTGATTTTCAGCGCACCCGGAAGGCCAAAACTACATTTGAGACGAGGAGAAACATCTCAAATGTAGTTTTCCTCACGTCCTATGTGAGTATCCCAAAATGCGGGACGGTTTTTTGAGTGTCGGGAATTACCTTTTCGAAAAAGCGGGAAAAGCGCATGGTTTTCGAATTGCGAAGATACATTAGCGAAGCTGGTGAATGAGGGCATACTTTGGGGCCGCATTAGCTGGGAGGGCCGCTGCCCTCAGCGGCCGTCCGCCGTACGAGTAAAGAGCGAGACGTATCGCGCTATACTCACTTTTCGCCGCTTAGCCGCTCATTAGATTTTCCAACTCGCTCTTGGCCGCTGCCTCAGCGGCCAAGAGCCGCACGAGTAAAGAGCGAGACGTATCGAGTTATACTCACTTTTCGCCGCTTAGCCGCTCATTAGATTTTTCAATTCGCTCTTGGCCGCTGAGGGCAGCGGCCCTCCCAGTTAATGCGGCGAAAGCCATTCTCGCATATTACTTCGCGCTTTGCCTCTCTGGGCATGCGGCCGCTGAGGGCAGCGGCCCTCCCAGCTATTTCCCGCGCACAACAATCATCTTCGCTCTTATCAGCCGCTCCGCATATGGCAATATGGTAAAAATGCGCACTTCTGCAGCCCCGGGAAGGGCGATTTTCAGCCTCTTCTAACTATCTTATAATCAGCGCTCGCAGAAGACAAAACTACATTTGAGACGAGGAGAAACATCTCAAATGTAGTTTTCCTCAGGTCCTATGTGAGTATCCCAGCATGCGGGACGGTTTTTTGAAGTGAGGGGAATGCCTTTTCCAATAAGCGGGAAAAGCGTGCGATTTTCGCAGGCGAAATTATAATGGCGGGGCAGGGGAGCGAGGACTTTTATGCGTGACAATCTTTCCCGCGCACGACAATCTTCTCGCCCACAATCGCGGCTTCACGCGAAGGTAATCATTCATCGTTTATTCATCCCGGAGCGCGCAGTGGGCCGTGACATTTTCCATAAAAACAAAAGCCGGATAACGGCGCGCTGCCAGCGGCGCCATATTATCCGCATTCCCATTATTGATGCGGGTGCGGGCGGCGGCGGCAATAAAAAGCCCCGCCACGATGGTGCGCGGCGGGGCTCTATAGAGGGTAGAGGAATTTCGTTACTTAAGCTTCAGCATCTTGACGCCGTGCGTCGGGATGAAATAGCTGGTGTCGGTGGTGCTGAGGTCCTTCTGGCGCCAGAGGTCGCGGATGCCCTTCGGCGCGGAGATGCCCATGGCGCTGTAGTAGGAGGAGAGGTTGACCATCTTGTCCTCGCCGCCGAGGTTGAAGATGCCGATGGCGTGCGAACCGTCAGCGAGCGGACGCATCCATATCTCGATCTTTCCGTCGGTCACTACCGGTTTGGCCTGCTTGCCGAGGATGTCCTGATTAACAGCGATCACCTCGCGGTTGCAGAGGAGGCGCTTGGTGAACTCATCCATCTGGCTCACATCGCAGCCGATGAGCATGTTGGCGGCCAGGAGAGCCCAGAGCGAGATGTGGGTGTACTGCTCGTCGTAGGTGAGGCGTGTGTCGCGCAGGTTGGCGCTCCAGCCCACCTTGCCCACAATCAGCATGTCGGGGTCGTTCCAGTGGCCCGGCTGACCGTAGGGGTAGAGCTTGCGCTGCTGCACGAAACCTATGTCATAGAGCGAACGCCACGAGTCGGTGATGTCGCCCGTCGTGCGCCACGAATTGGCGTCCACAAACTCGGCCCAGCGCCACGAGTCGGCCATGCCGTACTGGCAGAGGCTGTAGAAGATGTCACGCGGCTGAGCCCTGAGGTACTGCTCCATCTTGAGGTAGGGGCGGATGAAGGCTCCGACGGTGGCGTCGTGCTCCTGATTGTACACCTCGCCGTAGGAGCACCAGTCGTACTTGAGGTAGTCGATGCCCCACGAGTTGTAGGTCTCGGCGTCCTGCTTCTCGTGATTGAGGGATCCGAGATAATTACCGCAGGTCACGCGGCCCGGAGAGGAGTAGATGCCGAACTTGAGGCCGTGGGAGTGAAGCCACTCGCCCAGGCCCTTCATGTCGGGGAATTTCTCATTGGGGCTTATCGTGCCGTCGGCATTGCGCTTGGCGGCCTCCCATGCATCGTCGATGTTGATGTATGCGTAGCCGTAGTCTGCAAGGCCTTTGTCGATGATAGCCTGGGCGGAGGATTTCACCTTCTCCTGGCTCACACTAAGGCCCCAGCAGTTCCAGCTGTTCCAGCCCATAGGCGGCGTGAGGGCTATCTTCTGACCCACGACGATGGTCATCTGCTTCTGGTCGGAGCCTTTGGCGTTCTCGGCCTTGATGTTGAGGACATATTCGCCGGGCGTCTTGACCGAGCCGCTCAGGATGCCGTTCTCAGCATCGAGCTTGAGGCCCTCGGGCATGTTGGTGACGGTGAACCGGATGGGGCGAACGCCCGTGGTCGGTATCTTGTAGTAGAGCGGAGAGCCCGGGCGCAGACCGTAGCGGCCCACGGTGTTGAGCAGCGGAGTCTCGGGCTCGCGCGGTGTGAGGATAGGCACATAGGTGCCCGCCTTGGTGGCGTGGCCGTTGCTGTAGACCAGGCGGATGCGGCAGGGATTGCTCTCGTCCACGGCCAGATTGATCACCTTGCTGCTCTTCTTACCGATGGTGACGGAGCTCTTGGTGGTCTTGATGATCTTGCCGTTGTCGGGGTCCATATACTGGTATTCCAGTTTGCCCTTCTGGATCTTCAGACCGCTGTTGGTAAGCGTGAAGGAAGCGAATTCGCGGCCCTTGATCTGGGCGTACTTGGCCTTGATATCCATGTTATCGATAAGGCCGGGCACCCAGGCGTAGAACGGCGCGCCGCAGAGGCCGCCGTTACCGTCGCCGTTGTAGATGCGTATGGCCAGCACATTGTCGCTGTCCCATTTGAGGGCTTTGCTGTTAAGGGGCACACGATAGATACGCGTGACATCCCATGCGGTGCTGTAGCCCTTCGGGTCGGTCTTGAGGGAGCCCGTCTTGCCGATAAGTTCGCCGTTGAGGTAGGTCATGTCGACGTCATCCATCTTGCCCAGCGAGAATACCAGTTCCTTCTTGAGGTCGGAGGAGTTGATGATGGATTTCGGCAGATAGAAGTGGATGCGATACCAGGCCCACGTATCTCTCTGTGTGATCTCATTGCCGACCAGATTGGAGGTACCCCAGCCGCTCTCGTTGAGCGTCGGGCTCTTCCACTCTGCATTGTCGCCGTGGTGCATCAGGACCTTGTCCTGACCCAGTTCAATCTTCGTCTGTGCCTGAAGGGCCGTGGCGGCCAGCAGGCATGCTGCGATTAATGTGGTTCTCATGTTGATGGTTTTGTACTTTATTGTTGTTGATGTTATGTTATTTGCCGGATGTCGTCTCCGCGCTCCGGGCGCTATTCAGGCCCGCCTGCGGCGGCCTTTCTGCGGCGAGGGAGCGCGGAAGGGCTTTCAGCGGATGAAGTCGCGCTCTGTGAGAGCCTCGGGGAGCCACACGCGGTAGCGCCCGTCGCTCTCCCACATATTGTCGGTCGAGGAGAAGTCGCACAGGTTGACATCCACGGCGCCGGCATGCTCTACGCGGTCCACGCCCACCACTGCGGGCACGGCGAAGCTCATCCACGCCCACTCGGGAGCCTTGACGGGCTTGAGGTCGATGTAGCCGTCCTTGTCCAGGATGGTCACCACCTCGTCTACGTCCCCGTCGCCGAATCGTTTGTCGCGGGCCAGCACTATCGGGCCGCGCACTATGGCGTCATAACCATTGAGGCGCTCCACACGGCCGCGCATGTCCAGGCTCACTGTTACCGCATCGCCGTCGCGCCATTCCCTGTCGATCACGGCATATCCCTTGTCCAGCGTGGTCTCTGCGGGGCTGCCGTTGACCGTGACGGAGAAGTTCTTGCTCCACGCGGGGCGGCGCAGCAACAGGCGCAGCCTGGCGGGCTTCTTGAGGCTCACCCGGAGCGTCATGTCGCCCGTCACGGGGTAATCGCCGCTCTGAGTGATGCTGACGGGCGCCTTGCTGCCGCTCACATTGATGGTAGCCTCCGAGGGGATATAGAGATTGACCGCTATGCTGCCTTCGCCCACGCCGTAGACGAGCTGCGGAATGGCCGAGAAGCCCCGCGGACCGTTGGCATTGCAGCAGTTGATGGCCAGGCCGCACTGCTGTTCGCCCCTGATCCTTCTGCCCTCGAGCGGAGTGTATTTGTCGATCTGCGAACCGTCCTTTTTGAGCGAGGAGAGGAGCGCATTATATATAGTAGTCTCGAGAAGGTCGGCGTAGCGGCTCTCGCCCGTCTCGCGGAGCATCCTCCTCAGCAGCGTGATCCATGTGACGGTCACGCAGGTCTCCATCTCGTCGGCCGCAGGGCGTGTCTGATTGGCCCGCCCGCCGTACCAGCACTCCATCATGCTGCCCGCGCCGGCTATGTTGATCTCCTCGTCGATGATCTGCTCCACGGCCTTCGTCGTGCCGCTCAGCAGGGCCTTGTCGCCCGTTATGTCGTAGAGGTCGAGCATTCCCTGATAGACGGACATCATCTCGTAGGCCTTCTGCCCGTTGTCGTAGCCGAACCAGATGCCCTTGCAGGGGAACCTCTTGCTCACCGGCACGCCTGCCTCCGCTTTGGCCAGCACCTGCGGCCCGTAAGGCGCCTCCACCTCGCGGACGATGTACTTCGCAAAGTCGAGATACTGCTGCCGGCCCGTAGCGCGGTAGAGCGCCACTACGGCATTGAGGATCGACGCGCTCGGCATGCCCATATAGTTGCCCGTCCTGACGATGGAGATGTTCTTCTCTTTGAGCTGTCGCATGAGGAAGTCCAGTTCGCGGCAGGCAGCGTTGAGCGCCTTCTTGTCGCCCGAGACGTCGTACCAGGCCATGAGCCCCTTGATGACGTACTTGCGGCCCCAGATGTCCCACTGCTGCAGCTGGGCGGCGGGAGCGTAATTGCCGATATAGCCGTCCTTGTCCTGTGTGCTGATGATGCCCTCCACGGAGCTTTTCAGTTTGGCGTAGAGCGCGGGGTCGTGATTGTAGGCGTAGAGCTCGGCGGCGCCGATGGCCCATTTGCCCCAGAACTCGGTCTGCCAGCGGCTTGTCTCCTGCCGGCTGCGGAACGCGTTGACGAACGACTCGACGTCCTCGCCCAGCACACGCTTTTTTATCACGTCGTCTATGCGCGCGCCGATATGCCCGCCGATCTTTATGCTTTTCACCGCGCCCGCCGCCGGCTTTGCGGCGCCGAAGGAGGGCGTCGCGGCCACCCAGAGAACTGCGGAGAGAATGATAGAGAAGGTTTTGATTTTCATGTCTTGTGTTATGGTTGATATGAGGTAGTAGTTCTTAGAATGCCTGACGGTATTTCGCCTCGTCGACATCGTCGAGCATGTTGATATACGAGGCGTAGCGCGAAGCGGCTATCTCGCCCCTCTCCACGGCCTCCTTGACGGCGCAGCCTGGCTCGTCGGTGTGGAGGCAGTTGCTGAACCGGCACTCGCGGCCCCGCTCGAAGATCTCGCGGAAGTAGTGGCTGATCTCCTCCTTCTTCATGTCGAAGGTGCCGAAGCCCTTGATGCCGGGAATGTCTATGACCGCGCCGCCCTCGGGCAGGAAATACATGCGGCTGTCCGTGGTGGTGTGTGTGCCGGTGAGGTGGCTCTCCGAGATGGCCGCCGTCCTGGCGTCCGCCCCGGGTATCAGGCTGTTGACGAAGGTGGACTTGCCTGTGCCGGAGTTGCCCGCGATGAGGGTGATCTGCCCGCGCAGCATGGCTCTCAGCTCCGCCGCGGGCGGCGTGAGGGCCGAGAACGATACGACGCGGTAGCCGATGGCGCCGTAGAGCGCGGCTATCCGCTCCATCTCGCTTCGCTCCGCCGCATCGTAGCTGTCCGCCTTGCTCAGCGCGATGATGACATCCACGCTGTACGCCTCGGCCGAGGCGAGAAACCGGTCGACGAAGGTGAGAAGGGTCTCGGGGCGCGCCACGGTCACGAAGAGCATGGCCTGGTCGATGTTGGCCCCCAGTATCTGGCTTTGCTTGGAGAGGTTGGTGGCCTTGCGGATGATATAGTTGCGCCGGTCGTGTATGGCGGTGATCATGCCGCTCCCCTCAGGCCCGACGGTGAAGTCCACGATGTCCCCCACGGCTACGGGATTGGTGGCGCGGATGCCCTTGAGGCGGAACTTGCCCCTCACGCTGCACTCCACATCCCGCCCCTCCGCCGGGCGCACCAGGTACGCACTCCCGGTGGTGCGTATGACCCTGCCCTGCATCGGCTATACGGTCATTATTTCCTTGTCCTTCTCCTTGAGCAGGGCGTCGATCTCCTTGATATATTTGTCGTGCAGTTTCTGCAGATCGGCCTCGGCGTCTTTCTCATTGTCCTCGCTCACGCCGTCCTTGATGCTCTTCTTGAGTTTCTCGAGAGCCTCACGACGCACATTGCGTACGCCGACGCGGGCTGTCTCACCCTCCTTGTTGCACTGCTTGGCCAGCTCCTTGCGGCGCTCCTCCGTGAGGGGCGGAATGGTCAGGCGCAGCACCTCGCCGTTGTTGTCCGGCATGATACCTACGTTGGAGTTGATGATAGCCTTCTCGATAGCCTTTATCATGTGCTTGTCCCAGGGCTTGATGGCGATGGTGCGCGCGTCGGGCGTCGTGATGGCCGAGACCTGATTGAGCGGCATCATCGTGCCGTAGCTCTCCACTCTCACCTCGTCCAGTATCTCCACATTCGCCTTGCCGGCGCGGATGCGTGACAGGGTCTCCTCCAGGTGCTTTACCGAGGACTTCATCCTTTTCTCACTGTCGTTCAGACATTGCTTTACATCAAACATAGTCGTAATTAATTTCAGGTTATTTCTATTTGCAAACTTACGCAAATTTTTGAAATATCCGCGCGCCCGACGCCTATTATATTAATATGTATATTGAAATTCTCGCACTTCTCTGCGGGCCCTGCGTCAGTGATGCTGCATGGCGGCTGTGGAAGGTCGCCATGCAGGGCGTGCCGCCGTTTAACGTTTCGCAACCTCCGCCGGGCTTCCCGCCGCCCCTTGACCTGCGTGTTTTTACGATTTGACCTGCGCGTTTTTACTACTCGTTCCGCACATTTCCGCCCCTGCCGCCTCTGCCTCGATGAGCCGCCCGTCGCGTGGAGACGATGCGCCTGTTGCAGCCCCCGGAAACCGGCTTTTTTAGCCCCTTGTAAGTGCTTTAAAATCAGTGTCTCCAGAAGGCCAAAACTATGTTTGAGATGTTTTAAATTATCTCAAACATGTTTTTCCTCATCTCAAATGTAGTTTTTGGATTAAGCGGAATGTTTTTTGAGAAATGCATATACGAAGTTTCTCAAAAAGGAGAAATCCATCTGTTTGCGCCTTCAATATATATTCCTGCGGCGGCTGTTGACGGCGAATAGGCAGTTTCCGACCCTAGGCAACTACCACAAAATCAGCCTCTGCGAGGCGGCGAAATTCTGCTGCGAGATAAATTATTTTATCTGCGAGTAGAAGTTTCCCTTGTCCCACGAGAACTTTCTCTTTTCCCATGATAGTTATTTTTCATCTGCATGAGAATTTCCGCGCAGCGGGAAGGATTTTTCGATGTGCGCATTCTGCCGTACATGATGAGGCTGGGGGAGAGGGCGCGTTACTTGTCGGCTTCGACACCGTGGTCCTGGCGGAACTGTTGCGGGGTGATGGAGTACAGGCGCTGGAACGAGGTGCAGAAATGCGACGGCGAGTCGTAGCCCATACGGAACGCGATCTCCTTGATGGAGAGCTTGCTGTCGCGCAGCAGGTCGGCCGCGTGGCCGAGGCGGGCCTGCAGGAAATACTGGTGGGGCGAGATGCCGGCGATCTGCTTGAAGGCTGAGCGGAAGGTGGAATAGCTCATCCCCAGTTCCGCGGCTATCTGCTGGAGGTCGATGGTGGCGCCGGTCATGTGGCGCATGTAGTCCATGGCCTCGCGGATGCGTGTGCTGCGGTCCGGTTTGCTCTGCTTCTGGTGGAACTCCTCGGAGAGGTCCTTCATGAGCGAGAGGAGGAAGCCCACGAGAAATGTGAGCGCTTCCCACTGCTTGTTCTCACTCATTTTGAGCGCGCGCTCGAAGAGGCCGATGAGCTCGTTGTTGATGCCCACCTCGAAGGTCGGGTGCTCCGGCGTCACGATGTCCCAGGGCAGGTGGCGCCGTATGCTCTGTCCGTTGAAGCCTATCCAGTACCGGCTCCAGCCCGTCTCCGGGTCGGGGTAGTAGGAGTGCCACACGTCGGCGAACACGACAATCACCGATCCGGCCTTCACGTGGTAGGTCTTGCGGCTCGGCGTGATCACTGTGCCCTGTCCATGAACGATGTAGACAAACTGGTATTCGGGGATCACGCGCCCCGTCTCCGGTGTGTAGATGCCTATCGGCGGCAGTCCCGGATTGGGGTATGTGCCGTGGGGAGCGGTTCGGTCGAAGCCAATGTCATGGAATACGATATCTTTTAAGAGATCGTTGTGCTCCTCGTCCTTGAAGAAAAATACGGGCCTCTCCATTCCCTGCTTAGACATACTTAATAACTTTATTTGCAAATATATTCTTTTATTTTTATTCCCGCGGTATTTGACAGAGATTTTAGCTGTTTCTTTGCGCGGAGGCTCGTTTGTTATGGCTTCCCCGATGCGGAAATGAAATGATAAATATGCCTTTCTGCCTTTTCTGCGCCCGGAAAAGGCGGCGCGGCACGGGATAGATGGCGGCGGAAAAGCATTCTCCTTCATCCTGCCCACGCAAAAAAGTGGGGCGGAAGCGCGGCGCAGTATTAAAAATACGTAACTTTGCAAGCAACAATAGTAATTAAAAGCTTTTTTATGAGAAAGATAATAGTCTCCGCAATGCTTTGCGGAATGATTACGGCGGGCTTTGCGCAGGTCAAGCTGCCCGAGTGGGTGGGTAACGTGAAGCTCAGCGGGTATGGCATGACGCAGTATCAGGCCAACTTTCAGAAGGACGCCAAGACGAACACGTTCAACATCCGCATGCTCCGTGTGGCCTTAGACGGCAAGACGGGCGAGTTCTACTGGAAGGCCCAGATCCAGTTCAACGGCAACACCTCGACGCTCGGTTCGTCGCCCAGAGTGGTGGACGCGTTCGCCGAGTGGCAGCACTTCGACTTCCTCAGGGTCAAGGCCGGACAGTTTAAGCGCCCCTTCACGTTTGAGAACCCGATGAACCCCATCGACCAGGGCTTCATGTCCTACGGTCAGGCTGTGCTCAAGCTGGCAGGCTTCAGCGACCGCGACGGCGACCACTCCAGCAACGGCCGCGACATCGGTGTGCAGCTGCAGGGCGACTTCCTCAAGAATGCTGCGGGCCGCAATCTGCTCCACTATCAGGTGGGCCTCTTCAACGGGCAGGGCATCAACATGAGCGACGTGGACAATCAGAAAGACCTCATCGGCGGCATCTGGGTGATGCCCGTCAAGGGCATGAGGCTCGGTGTGTTCGGCTGGACGGGCTCCTTCGCGCGCAAGGGCAACTATGACGCGGCCGACCCCACCAACACCGCCACACGCACCGTGCGCCTCCAGCAGCGCCGCTACGCCCTCTCGGCCGAGTATAAGGCCGACGGATGGACGCTCCGCTCCGAGTTTATCCACTCCACCGGTTCCGCCTTCAAAAAGACCTATCAGAAGGACACCGACAGCAAGGATCTGACCATCAACACGGGCATCGGCAACAAGGGCGATGGCTACTACGCCCTGGCCATCGCTCCTGTGATCCAGAACAAGCTCTTCGCCAAGGCCCGCTACGATGTCTACATGGCCGACAGCCACTGGAACAGGGCCAAGAGCATGTATGAGGCCGGACTGAACTATAACTTTACCAAGAACATACAGCTCAACGCCGAGTACGCCCTTGTCAACGACCGCAACCTCGCCAAGCACAACTACTCGATGGTAGACGCGCAGCTCGACTTCCGCTTCTGACAGCCCTCTCTCCGCCCGCGGTGCCTCGCATAGCGGAGCGGGCGGCGGCGTCGGTATATCCGGCGCACATCATTGCGCCTCCGGCGCTTCTCTTCACGCTCCCGTTGCCGCTCCCTGCGGCGCGGGGCAATAGTTTACATTAACCGATGCGGCCCTGCGGCCGTAAGAATGAATCAAGTCGTTATGAATCTACGCAATGCTATTGTGGCTCTCTCCGCATGCGCCCTCACGGTGACCGTAGCCTGCGCCCAGAGAGGCGGGGCCGTGAAGCTCGACTACGCAGCCCTCAACTCCCAGGCCGCGAGCGAGTACCTGCAGCCCGTTCACCGCGGCGGCGACGGCACACCCTACTGGAACGCCTTCGCCAAGCGCTTCGTCTACGCTCCGGCCTTCGATTTCCCGCGCGTCAAGGGCGCTGCGAAATATGTCTACACCCTCACGCAGGACGGGAAGCAGTGGACGTTTGAGGCAGGCTCTCCCAACGAGGCGCTGTCCCCCGTGTGGAGCGAGATTCCCGTGGGGCAGACCACGCTCACCGTCGCGGCCGTCAACGCTAAGGGCAAAAGCGTCGGGCAGAAGGCCGTGCGCAGTTTCATGCGCGACTTCCCCTTCCGCGGGCCCTACAGCACCACCGCCCACGGCTATCGCGACGCCGCCGTCAAGGGACTGATGTACTGCCACAACCTCGACGCGATAAAACACTGGCTGGATCACACCGAGCCCGATATGGACTTTGAGAACAATACCTACGCCTGCAAGATCATCGGAAGCACCGTGAGCGTGGAGTGTCTGCTCGCGCGCCTCATGCCGTCGCTCCAGGACGACGCCGTCCGCATGGCCCGCAACGCCGCCGACTATCTGATGCGCATCTCGCAGCCCGCCACGGGCGCCTTGCCCTATTTCCCGCCCACCTACGACCGCGAGCCCAACTCGAAGACCGGCTGGCCCCACCGCACATGGCGCCTCAATCAGGGCAAGACCATGTTTCTCGAGGCCGTGGAGGTAGCCGAGGCTTATCTCGACCTGTACGATGTGACCGGGGAGCGGAAATACTACGACATGGCCCTGCACATCGCCGACACCTATCAGCGCCTGCAGGAGAAAGACGGCGCTTTCCCCATCAAGGTCTACTGGGTGACGGGCCGCCCCGTGGACGGCGCCAAGGCCACGCCCTCGCCGCTGCTGTTCCTCATCCGCAGACTCCAGAGCCAGTACCACATCACGACCTACGACAGCGTCATGACCCGCGCCGAGGCGTGGATGCGGGAGAACTACCTCAAGTCGTTCAACCTCACGGGGCAGTTTGAGGACCAGGAGATGGAGGGGCTCAAGCCGTTTCAGAACCTGACCAACTGCACCGCCAACGACTACGCCTACTACCTGCTCACCAAGCCCGCGCCCACCAAGGACGAGGTCGCCACAGCCGCGGAACTGATGCGCCTCTGCGAGGACCAGTTTGTCCACTGGGACATCATGCCCGACAGCGCCACCGGCCTGAGGATGGAGTACACGCCCAATGTCCACGAGCAGTACCAGTATGAGACGCCGGTGGACGACAGCGCCGGGCAGGTGGGCCGCGGATTCCTCGCCCTCTACAAGGCCACCGGCGACAAGCTCTGGCTCGCCAAGGCAGTGGCCCTGACCAACTCGATCGCCACCGTGCAAAACCAGTGGAACGGGCAGGTGCCCACCACGTGGAGCTTCGTCTCTAAGCCCGCCTACGCCGACCGCACCTACTGGCCCAACTGCACGCTGACCAGCGTTAGCCAGTTGCTCCGCATGGCCGATTTCGTCCAGAGCGGCGGCATGATATACTAAGGAAAGCGCTTCGCTTCCTCCTTGAGGGAAATGAGACGGCCCCTCCCGCTTCCGCGGAATATTTTATGGCGCTCCGCGAAGGTTATAAGGCGTCTGGCGAAAGTTATAAGGCGCTTCGCGATAGTTGTAAGGCGCGGGATTTTATGTATGTCGGAGATGCATAAATTCTACTGCGAGATAAATTATTTTATCTGCGAGTAGAACGATCGTCTACTACGAGATAAATTATTTTATCTGCGAGTAGAATTTTCCCTTGTCCGGGTAGGATTATTTCTTGTCCCGCGAGAACTTTTTCCGGTCGCATCAGAATTCATTTTCGTCCCGCGGGAATTTATTCTTGTCGCACGGGAATGATATTATAATCCTGTTCGGACAGCTTGGCAGCCTTCCTGGCTTCATTAAATTCTGTTCTGGCTTCATTAAATTCTGTTCTGGCTCTATGAGATTCTGTTCGGGCGCCGGTAAATCCCAATCGGGCGCCGGTAAATCGCATTCGGACATCCTTAGTTGCTCTTCGGATCACATTAAAAAAGCCCCGTCAAGGGGCTTTTTTAATGTGGATTTTCGTGCATGCCTTTGGCGGCTTGCGGCGGCTGTTGCGGAGGTGCGGCGCGGGGAATCAGTCTTCCTTCTTCTCCTCCTCGTCCTTCTTTGCCGGGGTATGGCGCACGAGGAGTGTGTCGATACGCGTGCCGTCCATGCGTGTGATGCGGAATTCGAACGTCTGCCACTTCACCGTCTCGCCCGCCGAGGGGATGCGCTCCAGCACATCGAGTATCAGGCCGCCGACGGTGTTGTAGTCGGGCGTGTAGAGATCCTCCTCATCGAAGAACGCCAGGAAATCGTAGAACTGGCACTGCCCGCTCACGGTCCACGACTGGTGGTCCGGGTTCTCGACGATGTCCATCGTCTCGTCCTCGTCGGGTATCTGGCCCACGAGGCCCTCCATGATGTCGCGCAGCACTATGATGCCCTGCACGCTGCCGAATTCGTCCACCACGAGGGCGCGGTTGAACTTGTTGCGCTTCAGTTCCTCAAGGGCCTTGTAGACGGTCATGTTCTCGGGGAAATAGAGGGGCTTGTGGAGGATTTTGCGCAGGGAGAAGCCGGGCTTCCAGAGGTGGGGCACAAGGTCCTTGACGGTCACGACGCCTATCACCTCGTCGGGGTCATCGCCCGTGACTGGGTAGGCGGCGAAGGTCTCCTCGGTCACGATCTTCTCGACCTCCTCGCTGGTCATCGACGCCTCGAGGAAGACGATGTCGCTGCGGTGCGTCATCACCTGCTCCACGGTCTGATCGCCGAGGGCCAGCGCGCGCTCCATGATGTCCTGCTCTACCTCCTGCACCTCGCCCGAGTCGGTGCCTTCCTGAATGATGGATTTGATCTCCTCCTCCGTTACGCTGTGGCCCTCGGGCTTGAGGTGGAGGCTGTTGGCCAGCATCTCGGTATTGTGCGAGAGGAGCCACACCAGCGGCATCGAGAGCCGCGAGAAGAACAACATGAGCGGCGAGGTGAGACGGGCCATTCTCTCGGCCATGTCGATGCCGATACGCTTGGGGAAGAGCTCGCCCAGTTCGCACGACAGATAGGTGACGAGGATAAGGATGATGATCTGCGCGGTGGGGTAGGCGTAGGCGGCGTCCATGGAGAAGGTGCTGATGAGCATGTTGCCGAACTTGCCCGCGAACTCCTCGCCCGAGAACAGACCCGTGAGGATGGACACTATCGTGATGCCCACCTGTGCGGTCGAGAGGAAGCGGTCGGGGTCGTTCATCAGCTTGAGGGCGGCCTGCGCGTTGCGGCTGCCCTCCTTCGCCATCGCCTCGATGCGGCTCTTCTTGGCCGAGATGAGCGCCACCTCAGCCAGGGAGAAGAACCCGTTGAAGAAGATGAGGATTAATATTACCAGTATGTCTACCATCAGCCCTCCTCTTTACTTGACTACCACCACGAGATACTTGCTGACGCTCCAGAAGGCCGTGGGATTGGAGATGCGCAGCGTGTAGAGCCCGTTGGCGTCCTTGTCGAGCGAATAGGAGCCCGCAGGATGGGAGGTCAGCACCTTGGCGCTCTTGGAATAGAGCTTGATGACCTTGTCTACGCGTATGTCGATCTTGGTAAAGTAGTCCTTGTTGAAGTTGCCGCCCTTGAGCACACGGTTAGAGCTCTCGAGTATGTGCTGCTCCTTGAGCTCTTTCTTGGTGCCGAATACATACCAGGCGGTGTGCAGCTGCTTGTCCTGCTGCTCGATGGCGCGGGTCTTGGCATCGTTGTCGGCCGAGAGGGTCGTGACATTGGTGTTCAGGTCGGCTATCTGCTTGTCCTGGTCGGCGATGTGCACGTTCTTGGCGTCCAGTTCGGCCTGCAGGGCGTTGATTTGCTGCTGCTTGTTCTGGAGCTCCTTGTTGAGATTCTCGATGGTGGCCTGCAGCTTGACATTGTTGAAGCTGCTCTCCTTGAGCTGCTCTTTGAGCTTGGCTATGCGCTCTTTGTTGAGGTCCATGGTGCGCTTGATAAACGCGATGTTCTCCAGAATGTCCGAGCGCGACGATTTCTCGCCACCTTTACGTGCGAGGTCCACACGGCCCTCGGCCTCGTTGATCTGACGGAAACCCTCCTGGATGTCCGAGAATGTGCTCATTATGTCGTTGAGCTCGTTGTTCTTCTGGTTTACCACCTCTGTCAGCGAGTCGATGGTGCTTTGCGATGCCAGATCCTTCTGCTCCTGCACTTTCTTGTCCGTGCAGGCGCCTGTCATGACCAGTGCAAGCACTGCAATAATTATCTTTTTCATAAGATGCTATTTTAAAGTATCTGTATTCTTAGTCTTTCTGTTCAGGCCCTCCACGACGATGACAAACTCGCCGCGCGGCTCTGTCTCGGCAAAGTGCTGCGCCAGTTCCTCGAGCGTACCGCGGAGTGTCTCCTCGTGCACCTTGGATATCTCGCGCGATACCGACGCCCTCCGCCATGCGCCGAATGTCTCGGCAAACTGCAGGAGCGTCTTCTCCACCCTGTAGGGCGACTCGTAGAACACCATCGTCCGCTCCTCCTCCTTCAGGGCCGCCAGGCGCGTGGCGCGCCCTTTCTTCTGCGGCAGGAATCCCTCAAAGGCAAACCGGTCGACGGGGAGCCCGCTGTCCACCAGCGCCGGCACAAAGGCCGTCGGGCCCGGGAGACACTGCACCACCACGCCCGCCTCGGCGCACGCCCTGACCAGCATAAAGCCCGGGTCGCTCATCGCCGGCGTTCCGGCGTCGCTCACCAGCGCCATCGTCTCGCCCGCCTTCATGCGCGCGGCAAAGGCTCCGGCGGTCTCGTGCTCGTTGTACTTGTGGTGGGCGCACAGACGCGCGCTGATGCCGTAGTGCTTGAGCAGGATGCCCGTCGTGCGCGTGTCTTCGGCCAGCACAACGTCCACGCTCCTGAGCACCTCGAGAGCCCGCTCCGTGATGTCGGACAGGTTGCCCACTGGCGTGGGCACTATGTACAGCATTCCCATGTTGCAAAGATATATATTTCCCGCGATAAAGCAAAAATGCATCACTTTTTATTGTTAAAAGATGTCCCGAACGGCCGTCCTTACGGCTATGGCCGGCATATTATTTATAATGCTGCCTGCCTGAGTGGAGACGGATTTTATTAACTTTGCCACCGTTATGAGTACCGACGACGAGCAATATATGCGCCTCGCGCTCGAGGAGGCGCGCCGCGCGGCCAGCGAGGAGGAGATCCCCGTGGGCTGCGTGATAGTGTGCCGCGACCGCGTCATAGCCCGCGCGCACAACCTCTCCGAGACGCTTACCGACGTCACGGCCCACGCCGAGATGCAGGCCATCACGGCTGCCGCCTCTTACCTCGGCGGCAAATACCTGCGCGACTGCACGCTCTATGTCACCCTCGAGCCCTGCATCATGTGCGCCGGTGCCCTCGGCTGGGCGCAGCTCGGAACGCTCGTCTACGGCGCCCCCGACCCGCGCCGCGGTTTCTCGCTCTACAGCCCCTCGCCCCTCCACCCGCGCACCACTGTGCGCAGCGGCGTGATGGACAGCGAATGCCTCGCCCTGCTGCGCGAGTTTTTCCTCGCCCGCCGCTGACCGCCGGGACTTGGGCAATAGCGCCTGCGAAGGGCGCCTTCTGTCCGCGGGATAGTTTGCGGTGTCCCGGGCATGGATATCGGGCTCATCTGAGATGTATGATGACGGCCTCGCAAACGGCCCCAAAATCGCCTTTACAAATTACTGAAAATCAGCGCTCCGCAGAGGGCGAAATTACATTTGAGACGTTTTGAACTACCTCAAATGTAGTTTTCCTCAGGTCCTATGTGAGCATCATAGCATGCGGGACGATTTTATGAGTGTGGGAAATTGCCTTTTCAAATATGGAGAAAAGCGCACTTGTTTCGGACTGCGAAATTATATCGGCCGTGCCGGGGATTGAGGACTTCTATAACTGAAAAGCTTGCGTCGTTTTGCGCGAAGCCCGATAGGTAGTACGAGACACATGCCAAGGCTCTGCGCGGCGTTAGCTGGGAGGGCTGCTGCAGCGCAGCCCGCCAGCCGCCGCGTAGGTGCGCGAAGAAATGCCCGATAATGCATATGCGCGAAGTTAGAGTGAAGAACAAAAAGTGCGATTAATTATGAGGCGAAGCCTAACTGGGAGGGCCGCTGCAGCGCGGCCCGCTCCGCCGCACGAGTATGTGCGAGACGTATCGCCGCTATATTCACTTTTCGCCGCTTAGCCGCACATTAGATTTTCCTAGCTCGCTCTTGGCCGCAGCAGTGCCGCTCGCTTCGCCGCCGCGAAAGAAATAGAATGATATGATGAGCTGTACGCCTCTCTGTCTATCGTGAGTCGCTTGCATCCCGAATAACTTCGCGCTTTGCCTTATTGGGCCTGCGGCCGCTGAGGGCAGCGGCCCTCCCAGTTATTTATCGCGCACAACACCGCTTTCCAACTATGTAAAAATCACTGTCCCGCAGCCGGATAAATTCCACTACGAGATAAATTTATTCTGCTGCGAGTAGAATGATCGTCCACTGCGACATAAATTATTTTATCTGCGAGTGGAATTTTGCCTTGTCCCACGAGGGTTTTTTCATGTCCCGCGAGAACTTCGTCTCCTCCCGCGAGAGCTTCGTCTCCTCCCGCGAGAACTTTTTCTTCTCCCATTAGGATTATTTCTTGTCCGCATGAGAAATTCCGCGCAGCGGGTAAGCCTTCTACAAAGGCGGGCGAGAGGGACATTTTGCACAAGAAATCTCCTCCTCTGACCATTGTTTCCTGTCGCCCGTCGATTATTTCCCTCAGCGTGATACAGCGGACAAGAATTTTTCCTACCTTTACCCGCAGAACAATCTAACATTTTAATCATTTGCATTATGAAACTGAGGTATTTCAAAGTTCCCGTGTTGCTTATGGCCGGCTCGATGCTTTTCTCATCGTGTGTCGGCAGTTTCGGACTCTTTAACAAGCTCGCCGGATGGAACAAGCGCGCCACCAACTCCAAGTTTCTCAACGAGATCATCTTCCTGTTCATCTCGCCGGCCTATGCCGTGTGCGGTGTGGTAGATGTGCTCGTGCTCAACACTATCGAGTTCTGGAGCGGCTCCAATCCTATGGCCTACAAGGCCGGCAAGACGGAGCAGGTGAAGGGCAGCGACGGCAAATATTACGCCCTGACCTACCTCAAGGACGGCTACCGCATCACATCGCCCGACGGCCAGGTGAGCGAACTGCTCTACAACGCCGCCGACGACTCGTGGGTGCAAGTCAAGAACGGCGAGCGCCACGAGATCTTCCGGTTCAACAAGGACGGCAGCATCCGCGCTAAGGTCAAGGGCCACATCATGGATTTCGCGCTCAACGAGGAGGGCTATTACAAGGCTTGCATCGCCACCGGTGCCGGTTCTTGCTACGCCATGAGATAGAGCCTCCCGCTCTCCGACCGCGGACTCATCGCCCCCACGGTATGTGCGCCTCAGGGCGTATGTACCGCGGGGTGTTGCGCGGCCATATGGGGGAGAATGTGTGAGTCAAAGGGAGCATCATCATGAAGCAGGATAACGGGGCAGGAGAGGATGACGGATCCCTCTTCGCCGATTTCTTCCGTCAGCAGGACGCCGCGGCGGCGGGCCGGCAGACGTTTGAGAGCTACGACTCGGCGCTCAGGCGACTGTCCGCGTCGGCCTTCCGCAGCCGGTTCTACCTCAACGCCGCGGAGCGCGAATATGTGCGCACCCGCGGCATGGAGGTGATAGAGCGCCATGCGCGTGAGATCATCGCGCGCCGCCTCGCACCGGCCACTATCCCCGACGACGGCAAGCAGACACCCATGCGCCACGGCACACATCCCGTCTTTCTGGCGCAGCACGCCACGGCCTGCTGCTGCCGCGGCTGCCTCAGCAAGTGGCACCACATCCCGCGCGGCAGGGCTCTCACCACCGCCGAGCAGGCCTTTGTCGTTGGATTGATATGCGAATGGATCAGGCGGCAGGCATATTAGCGGCGCCGGAAGCGATGGGCGCCTGATAGTGTGCGTTTAGCGCGCGGCGCTAAGCGTTTTTTGTTTCTGAGAAATTGACAAATTCGCAGAGATGTGCGGATAATGCTTCGCGAAGCAGGATTTGTGCTTCGCGAAACCGGAATTAATTCTTCTGATATTATTGCATCGCCCCGCCGGGAAGGAGCCTTTGCCAGCGGTGGCGGATTAACCTATTCATATAATATATATGCGTGCGGCGAGGAGCGGAGAATCCTTCGCGGCAGGCAATGAATGCTTCGCGGCAAGCAATGAATCCTTCGCGGCAGGCAATGAATGCTTCGCGGCAAGCAATGAATGCTTCGCGGCAGGCAATGAATGCTTCGCGGCAAGCCTTTACCACATTCTGATGAATGACACCTTGCCCGCGGCGTGGAATTTATTCGTCCGGAAAGCCCTTTATTTCTCCGTGATGAGCATCATGGCCTCGTCTCTCAGGCTTGCGGGCAGGGCGATGTTCCTGCGCCGGAGGCTTTCCATCCATGCGGCCACTTCCGAGGTGCGGAGGCTCTCGAGGGTTTCCTCAAATTGTTCCTCCTCTTCGGGGCTGTAGTCGCTGCCGCTGCGGCCGGCGAAGGCGTTGAGCGCCTCGTCGTCGAAATCGGGAATATCCTGGTCCATCTGGGCGCGGAGCACTTCCCCCGCGGCACAGACGTCGCCGCAACTGACACACTGGTCGTCGCAATCGGAAGGGCGTTTTTTGACCGGTATCTCGTCGAAGGGATTGCGCCTGATGTAGAGGGCGAACACGATGATGCCCACGACGAGCACACCGATGAGAATGATGGGAAATATGTTCATCTCAGGCCTCCTCTTTTACCGTGAATCCGGCCTTCGCGATGGCCTGCCAGTAGCCGGGATAGGATTTCGCCACCACTTCGGGATTGTCGACCGTCAGAGGGCCTTTGACCATTGCGAGGGGAGCGATGCTCATGGCCATGCGATGGTCGTCGTAGGTGGCTATCACGGGATGCGCGTCGGCCTGTACGGTCCGCCCGTCCCAGTTCACCGTCCCCGCGCCGTCGTCCTTGATTACAAAGCCCAGTTTCCTTAGTTCCGTCTCCATGGCGGTTATCCTGTCGGTCTCCTTGACGCGCAGATTGTCGAGGCCGCTGAAGGAGAAGCGCACACCGAGGCCGCAACAGGTGGCCATGAGCGTCTGCGCCAGGTCGGGCACGGCGCCGAGGTCCCGCACATAGCTTTCGGGCAGGCTTCCGCCCTTGCGTGTCAGCACCACGTCCCCGTCCCGGTAGTCCGTAGCGATGCCGAGCGGGGCGAAGAGCTCCGCCACGGCGCTGTCGCCCTGCAGGCTGTTACGGCTGAGCCCTGTGAGGCGGATGGTGCAGCCCGACGCGGCGCTCAGAGCGGCTATCTCGTACCAGTAGGACGATGCGCTCCAGTCGCTCTCCACGCTGTAGGCCGTGGCGCGGTATCCGCCCTCGCCGATCTTGATCACCTGCCCCTCGCCCTCGCGGACGGTGGCCCCGAAGAGCCGCATCATGGCCGCGGTCATCTCTATGTACGGCCGCGAGGCGATATGTCCCTCCAGCCTCAGCGTCAGGCCGCCGCTGAGGCACGGCCCGATCATCATGAGCGCGGAGATGTATTGCGAACTGACCGTTGCCGGCAGCGCCACCTCGCCTCCGTGCATGACGCCTCCGCCCACACGGAGCGGGGGAAAGCCCTCGCTCTCCATGTAGCTGATCTCCGCGCCGAGGCTCCTCAGGGCGTCGACCAGGATGCCTATGGGGCGGTGGCGCATGCGCTCCGACCCGGTGATGACGCGCCTCATGGGCGAGAGCGAGAAGTAGGCCGTGAGGAAGCGCATCGCTGTCCCCGCGCCGTGCACGTCGACGGGAAGGCTGCCGTCGTTCCTGAGCGCCTGCTGCATCACCTCGGCGTCGTCGCAAACGGCCGCGTTGCTGACGCTGCTGCCTCTGCCCGCAAGCGCCGAGAGCAGGAGGGCGCGGTTGGTGAGGCTCTTGGACGCGGGCAGGTTTACCTCGCATGCCCCGACAGGGCCTCTCTGATTGACATTATATCTCATCGTAAAATGGATTCCTGTAAATTATCCGGCAAAAATATAGAATTATTTTTTGATATGTCGAAAATTCGCCGTACATTTGCACTCGCAAAGCCGGAGATACAGGCAAGAGCAATTCTTGAGTACCAAAGGCAGAAGCAAGCGGGGTGTAGCTCAGTCCGGTTAGAGTACACGTCTGGGGGGCGCGAGGTCGCTGGTTCGAATCCAGTCACCCCGACTTACGAGAAGGAAGCAAGATATTGGCCGTCGGTCAAACGTCTTGCTTCTTTCTTTTTCTGTTTTCGCAATCAAATTACCCTACTTTTTGTCCAGGTGACCTCTTCCGCGAACAATATTCCGCGCGGCGGAATTCCTTTACAATCCCATCCATAAAACGACCGTGCGGGGCATGAATTGCTTCATGTCCCGCACGGCGTTATGATTGCAGTCCGCGGCTGCGGCATTCCCGGTTCCGGCGTCCCGCATTCATACGGCGGGGAAGGCGGGCGGCAGCAGCAGGCGTCAGTTTACGATGTCATCAAAGTTTACCTCGTCGTTCTTGCGCTTCTCCTTCTTGGCCTTGTGTTCGGAGGAGGGCTCGGTAGCCTTGCTCTCCTTGGCCTCGGCAGCGTTTGAGCCGCCGGCCTCGCCCTCTTCCTCAAAGTTGAGATCGAAGGTCATGCTGTCGCGCGCAGCCTTGACGGAGTCGACGCGGGCCCTGGAGCGCGGCACATAGCCGCACGACCAGCAGGCGGAGGAGAGGTCCTCGGGCGCAGCGCCGAACTTGCGCTGGTACTTGGAGAACTGGGAGTCGCCCCATACCGACTGCATGAAGTAGCCCACGATCGGGAGGGCTGTGCGGCTGCCCTGTCCGAGCGCGCCGGTGCGGAAGTGGATGGAGCGGTACTCGCCGCCTACCCACGCCCCGGCCACGAGGCCCGGAGTAACGCCGACAAACCAGGCGTCGCTGTGGTTGTTGCTCGTACCAGTCTTGCCGCCGAAGTCGGTCGTCTTGCGATACGGACCGACGTAGCCGCCCAGCGGCATCGACGTGCCGCCGGCCAGATTGAGGCCGCCCTCCAGCATCTTCTGCATGAGGAACGCCGTCTTGTAGGACACGGCCTGTGTGCTCTCGTCGGGCGCCTTATAGATGACGTCGCCGTTGCGGTCCACGATCTTGGTGATGAGCACGGGATCATGCTGCCGCCCGTCGTTGGCGATGGTGCAGTAGGCGTCTACCAGCTCGAGCAGCGTGACATCCGAGGCCCCGAGGGCGAGCGACGGCGTGTTGTCGAGCGGCGACTTGATGCCCATGGCGTGGGCCGTGTTGATGATATTTCCGATACCTACCTCCTGTCCCAGGCGCACGGCGATGCTGTTGATGCTCTGCGCGAAGGCCGAGATGAGCGGTATGCTGTCGCCTGAGAAGTTGCCGTTGGCGTTAGTGGGCGCCCAGCGTACCATCTTGTGCTGCCGCTTGTCGTAGACATCCATTGCGAAGTATTCGTCCCTGCGGCGGTCGCACGGCATGATGCCGCGGTTCATCGCCTCTGTGTAGACGAAGAGCTTGAAGGTCGAGCCGGGCTGACGCATGGCCCTCACCTTGTCATATTTCCACGACTTGAAGTCGATGTCGCCCACCCAGGCTTTCACCTGTCCCGTGGCGGGCTCCATGGCCACAAGGCCGGCGTGCATGAACTTGACCATGTAGCGTATCGAGTCCATGGAGGACATCTCTTCCTCCTTCTCGCCATCGTAGCTGAAGAGCTTTACCTTGTGCTTCTGATTCATGTAGAAGTCTATCGAGTCGGGGTTGCCGTCATATTTCTGGGTGAGCATCTTGTAGTAGTCGGTCTTCTTGGCCAGATCCTCGATGAAATGGGGGATGACGTTGTGATTCTCGTCTCTCCATGGGTCGTCGTTGCCCCAGTGGTTGCGGAAGTTGCGCTGCACGTTCTTCATCTGCTTGAGGAGGGCCTTCTCGGCGTAGTCCTGCATTTTGACGTTGAGCGAGGTGTATATCTTGTATCCGGCGCCGTAGAGGTCGCAGTCGCTGCCCAGGATGCGCTTCACCTCGTCGGCCACGGCCTCGCGGAAGTAGAGCGCCTTGCCGTCGTAAGGGGTCTCCACGCTGAAGTTGAGCTCGATGGGGAGCTGCTTGAGTGAGTCGCAGGCCTCGGCGCTGAGGTCGCCGTGGGTCATCATGTTCTCCAGCACCACATTGCGGCGGGCCTTGCTGTGCTCGGGGTTGAGGCGCGGGTTGTAGTAGCTCGTGGCCTTGAGCAGACCCACGAGAACGGCTGCCTGCTCGGTGGTGAGATTCTTGGGAGTGGTGTTGAAGTAGGTCTTGGCCGCGGTCTTGATGCCGTAGGCGTTGGAGCCGAAATCGACGGTGTTGGCGTACATGAGCAGGATCTTCTGCTTGCACCTGAGGTTCTCCTGCTCCGACGTAAAGATATCCTCTATCCTGTACGCCACCTCGAGGGCCACGGCGATAGCCCACTCCTTGCTCTTCATGATCACGATGCGCAGGCCGGGAATGTGGCCCAGCAGACCGGTGGAGTACTGGGTGCGCACACGGAACATGTTCTTCACCAGCTGCTGCGTGATGGTCGAGGCGCCGCGAGCGTGGCCGTGCATCATGTCCTTGCCGGCCGAGAAGAGGCCGCGGAAGTCTACGCCCCAGTGCTGGTAGAATCGCTCGTCCTCCGTGTCGATGAGCGCGCGGTAGAAGACGGGATTGATGTCATTGTAGCCCACGGGTGTGCGGTTCTCATTGAAATATTTGCCTATGAGCTGTCCGTCATCGCTGTACACCTCCGAGGCGATGTCCGTCTCGGGGTTCATGATGCTGTAGATGGACGGCGACTTGCCGAAGAGCCAGAAGAAGTTGAAGTAGACCGCCGTGAAGTAAAGGATGACGAAGGCGAAGAATGATAGAACGCCTGCGATGGCTTTGCGCCACCAGGGACGCCCCTTGAATTGCCCTACGTACCAGTGTCCGAACTGCCGGAGCTTCCCGGAAATGACCCTCAGGCCATTTTTTATTTTGCTGACAAATTTTCTGCTCATTATTTCCTTTGGATTGTGCCGCGCAAGACGGCATTCTACCCTGCAAAATTACTAATTTACCGTTATCCGCGGGTTTCCTTAAGTATAAAATTTAGTATGCCGTCGTAATCGTCGGCCTCAAACCAGAGGATATCCTCGTCGCGCTTGTACCAGGTCATCTGTTTCTTGGCGTAAGTGCGTGTGTTTTTCTTGATTTTCTCTATTGCCTCGTCTCTGCTCATCAGACCGTCGAAGCAGGCGAACAGCTCGCGGTAGCCCACGGTGTCGAGAGCGGGGAGAGCTCGCAGCGGATAGAGGCGGCGCGCCTCGTCCTCGAGCCCCGCCTCCATCATGCGGTCGACCCTGCTGTTGATGCGCTCGTAGAGCTGCCCGCGCTCCATCCTGAGCCCTATCTTGAGGGTTCTGAACGGCCGCGGCTGCACATGGCGGACGCGCAGCGAGGAGTAGAGCTGCCCGGAGGAGTAGTAGATCTCGAGCGCATGGATGACACGGCGCGGGTTGCGGAGGTCGGCCACGGCGTAGTAGGCGGGGTCCACGCGCTCGAGCTCCGCGGTGAGCGAGGCGAGCCCTTCCGTAGCCAGCCGCTCCTTGAGGCGGGCGCGCACCTCGGGCCTAACGTCGGGGATATAGTCTATGCCGCTTATCACGGCGTCGACATAGAGCATGCTCCCGCCCGAGAGGATGACGTAGGGGTTCGCGGTGTGCAGGGAGGCTATGAGCGGGAGCGCTTCGGCCTCGTAGCGCGCGGCGCTGTAGGCATCCCGGACGGACGCGGAGCCGACAAAATAAAAGCGCGCCCGGGAGAGTTCGTCCTCTCCGGGTCGCGCTGTGCCTATCTCCATTTCGCGGTATATCTGTCTCGAGTCTGCGCTCACGATGGGCGCATGGAGTGCCTCAGCGAGGCGGACAGACATCGCGGTCTTGCCTATCCCTGTGGGCCCGATGACAGCTACGAGCCAGTTCAACGCATGCCGTTTAGATCGTCGCCCGGCAGGCCATCGCTGATATCGAGGCCGGCATCGCCCAGATCCTCATCGTCGAAACTGTCGCTGCCGTAGAAATCCTCCGAGTCGAAGCCCTCGGCATTGGCTCCCGCCTTGCCCTTGGCCTTAGTGTCGCCCGGCTGCTCCATGATGATCTGCTCGGGCGCATCGCCTATGCTGCGCGTTACCTTAGCCTTGGCCAGATGCTGCGAAGGCACTATCTCGAGCAGCTGTATGTAGAGCGCGCGCTCGTTGAACGTGTCGAAGATGAACTTCATCCTCGCCGGCACATCATCGATAAGAGAGCGCAGCGTGGTGTCGCCCATCGTGTAGACGTCCTCGTCGTAGAGCGATGTGCCCATGTCTTCGCGGGTTATCTCGCAGCGCTTGCCCCATTCATCGTCCGTGAGGTAGAAGCTCGTCATCTGATTGTCGGCGTAGCCGCAGGCGTTGAGTATCGCCTCGCAGAAGTCCAGAAACGTGGCATCGGCGTCGATGGTTATCTCCCTGAGGAAGTCGTCGACTTCGTCGCTTATGATACTGAATCGGAACAGCATATTTATCTCGTTTTAGCCCTTGCGGCCGGAGCCGCGGGACGTGGTGATTGTTGCTTGCCCTGAGGGCCGTTATTTGATGATGCCGCGCTTGGCGGTCTCCACGAAATTGATGATGTATACTATCTCCTTGGTCATGGGGAGCTGCTGGCGGATGTCCTCGAGGCTCTCCGAGCGCAGTTTGCCGCTCTGGTAGAGCAGGCGGTAGGCCTCGTGGATGTTGGCGATGGTCTCATCGCTGAATCCGCGGCGCCTCAGGCCCACGATGTTGAGCCCCTGATATGCGGCAGGCTCTCTGGCCACCATGATGTAGGGCGGGATGTCCTGGCTGAAGCGGGTGCCGCCGCCGATCATCACGTAGCCGCCCACATGGCAGAACTGATGGATGAGCACGGCGGCGCTGATATTGGCGCAGTCGTCGATAATCACCTCGCCGGCCACCTTGGTCGAATTGCCGATGATGCAGTTGCTGCCCAGCGTGACATCGTGAGCGATGTGGACGCCCTCCATGAGCAGATTGTCCGAGCCGACGATGGTCCTGCCCTTGGCCGCCGTGCCGCGATTGATGGTGACATTCTCGCGGATGCGGTTGCCGTCGCCGATGATGGCCGTCGTCTCTTCGCCGCGGAACTTGAGGTCCTGTGGGATGGCGCTGATCACCGCTCCGGGGAAGATCGTGTTGCGGTTGCCTATTCTGGCGCCGCTCAGGACGGTGACGCTGTTCATCAGAACATTGTCGTCGCCGATCTCCACGTTTTTATCGATGTAGCAGAATGCACCTATTTTACAATTCTTGCCGATTTTCGCTTCGGGGTCTATGTATGCCAACGGGCTTATGTCGCTCATGTCGGATGCTGTATGGGAGATGTTATTATGTAGATTACTTGTTCTTGACTATCTGGGCCGTGAAGGTAGCTTCGCATGCCACCTGCTCGCCCACGAATACGAATCCTTTCATCGAGGAAACGCCGTGGCGCACGGGTGCCAGCAGACGCACATTGAATATAAGCGTGTCGCCGGGCACCACCTTCCGGCGGAACTTGACGTCATCTATGCGCATGAAATAGGTGCTCCAGCGCTCCGGTTCGTCGAGCCCGCTGAGCACCAGCAGACCGCCGGCCTGAGCCATGGCCTCCACCTGAAGCACACCGGGCATCACCGGCTCCTGAGGGAAGTGGCCCTGGAAGAACGGCTCATTGCTCGTCACATTCTTGATGGCCACGATCTGATTGGAGCCCATGGCTATCACTTTGTCCACGAGCTGCATCGGGTAGCGGTGGGGCAGGAGCTGGCGGATGCGGTTGACATCCATCAGCGGCTCCTGATTGGGATCGTAGGCCGGAGCCTGCACCTCGTGGGCGCGTATCTCACGCCTGAGGAGGCGGGCAAACTTGTTGTTGATCGTATGTCCCGGACGCGTGGCTATGATGCGGCCCTTGATGGGACGCCCTACGAGAGCCATGTCGCCCACTATGTCGAGCAGTTTGTGGCGCGCCGGTTCGTTGCTCCATTTGAGCGGACGGTGGGAGATGAAGCCCAGTTTTGTGGCGTCGCGACGCTCCACCTTCATCTCGTCGGCTATCTGGTCCAGGCGCTCCTGCGGCAGTTCGTCCTCGTAGATCACGATGGCGTTGTCCAGGTCGCCGCCCTTGATCATGCCGGCCTTGAGCAGAGGCTCTATCTCGCGCATAAACACGAAGGTGCGTGCGCTGGCTATGTCGTTCTCAAAGTCGGACAGGCTGCCCATGGTGGCAAACTGGCTGGAGAACCACTTCGAGCCATACGAGATCATCGCCGTGATGCTGAATTCATCGTCCGGCAGGATGACTATCGACGAGCCCGTCTCTTCGTCCTTGACCTCGAGCTTCTTCTTGATGACATAGATGTCCTCGGGCGCGTTCTGCTCCTTGACACCCACCTTGAGGATATTCTCCATGAATATCTGGGCGCTGCCGTCGAGGATGGGGAACTCGGGGCCGTTGACCTGCATCAGGCAGTTGCTCACGCCCAGAGCGTAGAGCGCAGCCATCGCATGCTCGATGGTAGAGCAGCGGGCCTCGCCATTGGCTACGACCGTGCCGCGTGTCGTCTCCACCACATTCTCCGCGATGACGGAGATAAGAGGTGCGTCGGGCAGGTCTATTCGTTGTATCTTGTATCCATAGTTCTCGTCGGCGGGATTGAATGTCACGGTCAGATTGAGGCCCGTATGCAGGCCTTTGCCGTAGAGGGAGAAGCTCCCGCCCAGTGTTTTCTGTTTCAGCATATCGTTGTATTGTTATTTTTCCTGTTTGTCTTTTGTCAAAGTTTTTACCTGCTCTTCCAACTCGTTGAGACGGCGGAACATATCGGGCAGGTTGCGGAATACGGCGGCCGACTTGGCGAAGCGCCTGGCGTCGATGGCCGGAGAGCCCAGCAGGGTGCGTCCCTCCTTGATGACAGGGCCTGCGATGCCCGCCTGAGCGCCGCTATGGGTGCGCGAGGCTATCCTGACGTGGCCGGCAATGCCCACCTGGCCGCCGAACATGCACCATTCGCCCACCTCGGTCGAACCTGCGACACCCACCTGGGCCGACATCACCGTGTTGGGGCCTATCACGTCGTTGTGGGCTATCTGAACGAGGTTGTCGAGCTTCACACCGCGGCCCACACGCGTCGTGCCCATCATGGAGCGGTCCACACAGGTGTTGGCGCCTATCTCCACATTGTCCTCGATCACCACATTGCCTATCTGGGGTATCTTCTCGTAGCCCGCGGGCGTGGGAGCGAAGCCGAAGCCGTCTGCGCCTATCACACAGCCCGAATGGAGGATGACCGACGAGCCTATGTGGCAGTCGTGATATACCGACACGCCCGGGTAGATGATGCAGCCGGCGCCCACGGTCGAGCCCTCCTCGATGGTCACATTGGGATAGATCTGTGTGCCGTCGCCGATGGTCACATTGTCGCCGATGTAAGCCAGCGGACCGATGTAGACATCCTTGCCCACATGGGCCGTCTCGCTGACGAAGGCGCGCTCGCTGACACCGCAGCGCTTGGGTTTGCTCTGCTCGTAGAGGTTGAGCAGACGGGCCACGGCCTCGCGCGGCTCCTTGACCCGCACCATCGTGGCCGCTACGGCCTCGCGCGGCTGAAGGTCCTCGCTTACCAGCACGATGCTCGCCTTTGTCGTGTAGAGATAGTGCTCATATTCCGGAGCGTACAGGAAGCTCAGGGCTCCTGCCTCCGCCGTGTCTATGTTGGAGAATGTGTGCACCTTCGCATCGGCATTGCCCTCGACCTTTCCGCCGAGATATGCGGCTATCTGTCCTGCTGTAAATTCCATTCTTTGATTTTTTAACGTTGGCAGTCTATATAGACATGATATTATTAATGCAAAAATACAAAGCTCGTGGGAGATATGCAATTTTACTGCGACTTTTTTTAGTTTGCTACCGCAGGCCGCATCTCTTAAAAGCAAATGAAAATAAAATATAATCCGTGCCCTGAGGTGTCGGCGGTTTTGCTTAACTTTGTTCTCATATTTCAAATATCAAATCTATAGACATGGGAGGCTTCTTCGGTGAGGGTGTATCAAAATTCAGGTGCACCCTCTGGCTATATTTAATGCTATATTTTTGCAAACAAAGCCCTGACTTTCACAAGCCGGGGCTTTGCCATGTCGCAAAGTTTTTGTATCTTTGTGACAT
>Ga0256404_1001761_pt1 | contig 50585 bp, 51 predicted proteins | sample RumenRJG_01DNA_FD_185990 | JGI IMG/M metagenome (GOLD analysis project Ga0256404, IMG submission 185990) | Bovine rumen microbial communities from Lethbridge, Alberta, Canada - RJG_01 | ecosystem: Host-associated > Mammals > Digestive system > Stomach > Rumen | place: Canada: Alberta | collected...
CTCTTTTAATCAATAAATGAATTATTTCTATATATCACTTTAGAGTTAAGAATCATTTCTATAAATTCATTTTGATTCATACCTAACCTTGTATTTTTATATTCAACTATATTTAAATGTTTTAATATTTCATTGTTTATTTTATTCCCATATTTTTTATTAGTCTTAATATGTTTCTTCATCTGATAAGTAATTGCTTCTTTGTATGAATTAAAACAGTATATTCCTCTATTTTCTGTATCAGAATTTTCAAAATAATAATATTTATTATTTCTTTTATATACTAAATATGAGTGAGTTAAATAATTGTTTTCATAATCAAATAAAAACCAAATAAAGAATGTTTTAAATTCATAACCATGACTTTTAAAAAAATCTCTTTCTAACTCCACTTGATCCCAACATGTGCCATAACCGGTTTTTAGAATTCGCTCTTTATCACATAAAAAATATTTAGACTGACAAGCATGCTGAAATTCAAAATTGCTTTTAGAATCCCAATCACTATATATTTTTTTATCATTTCCACATATTCCATATTTTATTTCTTTTTGCATAAATTCTAATAATTCTTCTGGAGAAGATAATTTATTGTATTTTTCAAATCTATTATTCATTACAAACACCTAATTAATCATTATAAGTTTTATTCAATTTCTATTATTTCTAATTGATCTTCATAGCTTAGTTTAAAGACTTTAGCATTTTCTTTGGCTTTAATAACTTTAATATTATTATCTAATATTTCTAATGCTGTACAATTTTCTAAACAATAGACTGGTTCTTTAAATTCTTTTAAGTCACTTTCTAACTCTTCATCTTTTTCTTTAGATGAATGATAGTGAGGACAAAAATTAATATTTGAAAGACCTAATCCTTTAATAAATTCATATTTATTACTTTCTCCTCTTAAAATATAAGAATCAGAATATCCTGAGTTAGAAAGAAGAATGGCTCCAGCTGATATTCCAGCAAGTACACAACCTCTATTATATGCTTCAAGAAGTAATTCATCTATCTTATACTCTTTAATATCATTTATTAATTTAACTGTGTCTCCTCCACCAATATATATAATATTAGCTTTATTAATTTTTTCTTTTACAATATCTGGATTATTAATAATATTTTTTTTCTTTAAATATGCACACTCACATCCTAAATCTCTATATATTTTCTTAATTGTATCATAATATGAGTCAGAAAAAGAACTAGCTAGACCAATGAATAATAAGTTTGGTTTAGCAATACCCGTAAGTTTAACTATTTCTTCATCTATTTCTTTAGTTTCATAAGAGGTATTTCCTCTACCAATATCTCCTCCACCAATTAAAACTAATTTTTTCATTTAATCACTCCTTAACCTTTTCTTCTAATAAATTATTATATAATTCGTATACTTCATCTACTACATTATCCCATGTTTTATATACTGTTTTATAAGCATTTTCTGATACTTTTTGAAGAAGTTCTTTGTCATTTAATATTTCATTAATTCTTTTAGCATATTCATATGCAGAATTTGGTGTTGTAAAACCATTAAAATTATTAGTAATAGTCGATGATGTTACAGTTTTCTCTATAAAGACAGTTGGTGTTTTTTGAGATGCTGCTTCAATTTGAACAATAGAATTAGTATCATACCAAGATGGAAATAAAAATAAATCACTTCTAACATAAAATCTTGCCAACTCATCACGGTCTTCGACTCTTCCAGTAAATATCACTTTATCATCTAAATTATTTTTACTCACATATTTCTTTAATTCTTTTTCATCTTGGCCAGATCCTACAAAAATCATTTTATAATTATAATTTAATTTTAATTTATTTAATTCAACTAAAGAATCTACTATAAACATTATATTTTTAAGCTTATTTAATCTACCTACAAATAGTAATACCTTATCAGTTTGTTTTATATTATAATTTTTATTAATTATATTTTTAGCTTCACTTATATCTTTTACTGGCAACATATCCGTAGCATTAGGTATTATTCTTGGAACTTTTTTATAATGATAGTCTTCTTTAAATGCTTCAATTAACTTTTTATTAACTGTCCAAACTTCATCACATTGATTAAAAACATGAACTACATTTTTGAGTAAGATATTTGTAATCTTTTCAGATTTTACTGTTCGCATGATATCTTGTTTATATTGACTATGAAGAGTTCCAATTAATAAAGTGTTATTTTTTTTAGCATATTTTACTCCAATTTGACCAAGTGTTGCTGGAGAATGAATATGAACAACATCTAATTTATATTTGTTTAATTCTTTAATAAAACCAGGATCAATTTTAGGAGTTGGTAAATTGTAATCGATATATGGTAGAGAAAGAGAATTACATCTTACTACTTTATAAGGAAAAATACTATCATCATAATCTCCTTTTACAGGTTTTGGTGCAAAGACAATTACGTCAGCAACTTTAGATAATCTCTTAGCATAATTATCTACTACCATTGCAACGCCATCAATCATTGGAAAAAATGAATCAACAAAATACCCTATTGTTAATCTCTTCATATTATCACCTTTTTAAGTATAACATAAAAGTTCAATTAAAAAAAAGAATAATATACTAATAATAGATTTGTTAAAATAAAAGGTAGAAAAAATTATAGCTATTTACAAAAAAATATTTAAGTATAGATAATAAATATAATATTTTGTATAATATAGTTGGTGATAATATGTTATTAGATTATTTAAAAATAGTTATTATTGTATCATTAATTCCTGTAATTATGATATCTTTATATATTTCTTCTAAAGTAGATAGTGATAAGCCTTTTGCTTTTATATTTCATTTATTTTTAAGAGGAATTTTATCTTGTATACCAGCTTGTATTTTAGAAATGATTTTTAGTTACTATTACCCAAATGCTCCAAAAGATTTAACTAATCTATTTATTTATACATTTTTTAGTGTAGGTATTATTGAAGAATTTTGTAAGTGGATTAATGTAGTAAAGGCCTCAGATGACTATACAATAGACAGAATATATGATTTAGTAATTTATGCAGTAACTGTTTCTTTAGGTTTTGCTTTCTTTGAAAATATTACATATACTTTAAGATTTGGAATAACTACAGAAATAATAAGAGACTTCCTATCTGTGCCTGGACATGCTATGTTTGGAGCATTCATGGGTTATTATTTAGGAATGGCTAAATATCATCAAGGAGAAAGACATTATATTAGATTTATTATTTATGGAATATTTAGTTTATTAATGCCGGCTCTTTTCCATACAACATTTGATTTTATTCTATCAGTAGAAAGTAATTATGTTACAATTATATTTTTTATATTTTTAATTATAGCTTATAGAATAATTATTCATAAAATAAATAATATGGCTAGTAATAATAAAAGAATTAGAAAGAGATATTAAAAATAGTTTAGATTTTCCTAAACTATTTTATTTTTCTGGCATATAAATTTTATAAAGAATATTATCTACTAATTTAGCAGGTAGTATTTTTATTAGAAAACATGCTAATTTATATTCAAAACCTACTGCTACTCTAATAGGAGGATTATGTCTACCTATTAGTTTCATTACTACCTTAGCTACTGTCTCAGGACTTTTACCATTTTCTTCCATATGTGACTGTTTCTCAACACTTCGCATACAAACATCATAATATGGATTACCTTTTGGATTATAAGTTTTTCTAGCTTTAGTAAAGCCTGTTTTAGTGTCACCCGGTTCTACTAGAACTGTTTTAATATTAAATTTTTTTGTCTCTATTCGTAAGGCTTCTAGGTAAGCTTCTAAGGCATATTTAGAAGATGAATAATGGCATTGCATTGGAAGAGTTACTCTTCCAGCAACTGATGAGATAGCAATTATCAAACCATGTTTATTTTTATGCATAATTGGTAAAATGTTATTACACATATTTACGACACCAAAGTAGTTTACTTCCATTTGTTTTCGAACGTACTCCATTGGCATAATTTCAGCTGGTCCGGCAATTCCAAATCCGGCTGCTAGAACAGCAATATCTAATTCTTTGATATTGTTTTCAAAAAAGTCCTTTACTTGATCTGTACTCGTAACATCAACTGAAAAGTATTTAATTGAACCGGTTCCTATTTTCTCTATATGTTCATCAGTATTTAAACCAAGGCCAATAACATCATATCCAGCTTTTGCCAAATTTTCGGCAATACACTTACCTATTCCAGAAGTTGCTCCCGTAACTAAAATATTTTTTCCATAATAGTTTTTCATATTTACACCTCTTTTATTTTAATGCTCTCATAGAATTTAAAACAGCAATAATAGTTACTCCAACATCAGCAAATACAGCCATCCACATATTGGCAACTCCTAATCCTGCAAGAATTAAAGTAATTATTTTTATTAATATAGAAAAAATAATATTTTCTTTAGCAATTCTTAAAGTCCTCTTTGATATTTCTATTCCATCTATTAGACTAGAAAGTTTATCTTGCATTAAAATTACATCTGCTGTTTCGATAGCTATATCTTGCCCTATTCCACCTAGAGATATTCCTATGTCGGCAAGGGCAAGACTTGGACTATCATTTATACCATCACCTACAAAAGCAATATTTTTATTATTATGTTTATTTTTAATTAAATCTTCAATAAATCTTTCTTTTTCTTCTGGTAATAATTCACCATAATATTCTTTTATTTCTAAATCTTCTGCTACTTGTTTTACTATTTCAATTTTATCTCCAGATAACATTATTGTTTTTATATTATTTTTATTGAAATAGGTTATTGCTTCCTTAGAATCAGACTTTATTTTATCAGAAATTACAATGTGACCATAATATTTTTGTGGTGCAGCAATATGAATAATTGAACCAATATTCTTACATGGTTTAAAATCTATTTTTTCTTTTTGCATTAATTTTTCATTACCAACATAAATTGTTTCACCATTAACTTTTGCTTTAACGCCATAGCCTTTTAGTTCTTTAACTTCATCTACTTTACAACCATCAACAATATCATAATCATGAGTATAATTGGCAACAACTGATAAAGCAATAGGATGATTTGATTCTTTTTCGACATGGGCTGCTAAATGAAGTAATTCTTTTTCATTTAAATCTTTAGGATGAATAGCTGTAACATCAAAGATACCTTCTGTTAATGTACCTGTTTTATCAAAGACAATTGTTGAAATATTATTTATTTTTTCTAAATATTCTGAACCTTTGAATAAAATGCCTTTTTTAGAGGCTCCACCAATTCCACCAAAGAAACTTAATGGAACAGAGATTACTAAAGCACATGGACAAGATACTACTAAAAATGTTAAGCCTCTAATTATCCAGGTAGTTGAATTACCTAATAATATAGAAGGTATTATTGAAATTACTAAGGCAAGTAATATAACAATAGGAGTATAAATTTTTGAAAATTTTGTAATAAATTTCTCTGACTTTGATTTTTTATTAGTAGCATTCTTAACTAAATCAATTATTCTACTAGCAGTAGAATCTTTATACAACTTTGTTACTTTAATTTTTAGTGTTCCTTCATTATTTATATATCCTGAATAAATTAAATCACCCTCTTTAATAGTCCTTGGGACTGACTCTCCAGTAATTGCTAAAGTATCTACAAATGATGTACCACTTATAACTATTCCATCTAATGGTACTTTTTCACCAGGTTTTACTACAATTATATTACCTATTTTAATATCTTTTGGTGATACCTTTTTTATTTCATTATCTATTTCTAAGTTAGCATAATCAGCTCTTATAGACATTAAAGATTTAACTTCTTTTTCTGATTTACCTTTGGCAATTATTTCAAATAACTCTCCTACTTGGTAGAATAACATAACAAATATTCCTTCAGCAAACATGGGCTTTGTATCTGGAATTAGGCCAATAAACATAGCTCCAAGTGAAGCAACTATCATTAAGACATTTTCATTAAAAATATTTCCTTCTTTTATACCTTCATGAGCTTCTTTAAATGAATCATAACTTGATAATATATAAGGTATTAAATAAATAACAAACATATTTATCATACTTAATTCAGTTAATTTATCTATAATAATTGCTAGTACAAATAATATTGAACTAATAATTATTTGTATTATTTTTTCTTTTTCTTCGTTCATATAATTTTCTCCTTTAAAATTCTTTTATATGTTCTAAAGATATTTCAAAAACTTTAGTTACATGTTCATCACTTAGTCTATAAAATATTTCTTTTCCTTCTCTTCTAGATATAACTAAATTATTATCTTTTAATAATTTTAATTGATGAGATACTGCTGACTTTGTCATACCTAATGTATAAGCTATATCACAAACACACATCTCATGTTGATCAAGTACAAATAATATTTTTGTTCTAGTAGAATCAGCAATTATTTTATAGAAATTTATTAATTTTAGAAATAAACTATTATCTGGCATTTTAGCTTTTGCTAAAGCTACAGCATCTTTGTGTATTATATTACAATCACATAAATCTTCCATATACCCTCCTAAATATATTATGACTATATAAAGTATAGTTGAATGGTTATTCAATTGTCAAGGCAAAATAAAGCAAGTAATGAGTTAACTTTTATCTTGCAATTGTCTTCTAATCCAGGTCATAATTGCTTCGACAATATAGTCAATTTCATCACTTGTTAATTCTCTACCCTTTGGAATATGATGAATTCTTTCTAAACAACTACGGCAACAGCAACCACAGGCATGCTGAGCAATAAAAACAGGATGAGAATTGCTACGCATAGGAGTTTGTTTACCATCATTTTTAGGAAAAGCCGGAGCTAATCTTTTATTTATTAAATCATAAGCATCATTTTCTATTTTTGGTAATCCTTTTTCTATACAATAATTTTTCATATTTTCATTTAAATGAAAAGAACCTCTAAATTTTGATTTAGCTAAACTATCTAATAAACTATTTATCTCTTTTTTACTTTTCATATTAACCACCCTTTTATAATTTGAAATTAAACATTTTATTTACTTTACCTTTAATATCTTTATAAAAAGCTGTTTCATAACATTTAATTATTATTTTAATAAAATCTTCTAATACTTTTTTAGTATGTGGAGTAACTGCTTTATATTCTTTAATAAGAGCATATAGCTTATCTTTATTTTCTTTTAAATCTAAGATACTTACTACTCCAGCTTGTTTTAAAAGATATGATAAATTATCAATAAACTCTTTCTTATCTTCTGTATTATATTTAGCAATCCATTTTCTTATTTCTAATTGTAAATCTTTAGAATAAGTACTTAATTTAGTATTAATAAAGTTATAATTATTTCCTATATCCCAAGTTATAATACTATGAGAATATATATTTTTAATTTTAGATTTAACTACATAATTATTAGAGTTATTTAAAAATAAACCAACTACAGAATAATCAGGAATTATATGTTTATACTTTTTTAAAATATTTTTATATCTTTTTGATTTAAATTGATGGTCTAAAAGACCTGGACCATCCATACTATAAATAAATTCTATTTTATTTCTTACTAAATAATTAGCATACATTCCTGCTGTTAAAGCTAAATTGCCTCCTTTAGAATGACCACCTAAAATTATTTTTTTCTTTGAAAAAGTATAATTTCTATTTAGATAACTTACTGCTAAAACTTGGGATTTAGTAGGAAATTTATAGCTTAAAAGTAAGTTTTCTTTCCAACCACTGAATAGTTCATTGGTTCCTTCAAATGCTACAAAAACTTTATTTTTAGTATATTCAATACTAATAGCACTATATTGTACATCATGTTTTTCATCTATATCAAATTGTGTTAGTAGACAATCTTTGTATCTATTTACATCTTTAATGTAACTTAATAATTCATTTCCCTGTTTAACGGCAACAATATTATTATCTTTATTTTTATATAAAAGAGAAATTTTTTTACCTGCTTCACTTATTTTCATTTGATTATTTTTTATTACATATTTTAAGTTAGCATATATAATAAATGAGAAAATAGCAGCATCTACATCATTAAATTTCTTTTCCTTAAATGTATATACTCCATAATCATCAATATAATCATATATATTCATTTTCCTCACCTATTATTAATTATACAATAAATAGAACAAAATAAAAGACTAATAAATAGTCTTAGAAATTATTTTTTATATTTGTAAAATCCTTCACCACTATTTTTACCTAACTTTCCTTCAGCAATATATTTTTCAAGTAATTTGGCCATTCCTTTAAAATTATATGGTGCTAGAAAAGATGGGACTTTTACATACATTTTTACTATTTCATATGCAGTTTTTAAACCAACAACATCAAGTATTTGAAATGGTCCTTCTGGAGCGCCTGTACCAAGAGTCCAAGCTTTATCAATACTTTCTGGATCAGATATTCCATTTACATATAAATCAAGTCCAGAAAATAAGAATGGTATTAACATAGAATTTAACAAGTATCCAGATTTTTCTTTATGTAATGGTAATGCTACCATTCTAATATCTTTTGCAAATTTCATTACTTCATCAAAATATTTATCTTCTGTTTTAGATTGTTTCATAACTTCTGCTGTATTATTTTTCCAAATAGAATTAGCAAAATGTAGGGCTAAAAATTTTTCTGGTCTTCCTGTATATTTAACTAATTTGCTTGGTAACATGGTTGAAGAATTAGTTACAAGAATTGTTTTAGCATCTAGTATGGAAGACATCTTTTCAAATATTTCTTTTTTTGCTGTAAAATTTTCAGTCATTGATTCAATTACTAAATCAGCATCTTTTAAAGCCTTTTTTAAATCTAATTCTATTTTTATGCCTTCATAGGCATTTTTTACTTTTTCAAGACATTTATCTTTATCAAAGTCATCATAATCTGCAATTCCAAAACACCAATTTTTGGTAGTTTTATCTTTAGTATCAGCCATCAAGTTAATTGCTTGAATATATGAACCTCTAACTGAATCTAATTTAGGTTTTGTTCTACTAATACTTGATTCACTTCTTAACCAAATAGTTACATTAAAACCTGAATATGCTGTTTGAAAAGCAATTTGAGTTCCTAGGACTCCTCCTCCAACTATTGTTATGTTTTTCATCTTAATCACTCCTATCATATAGTAGTATTATAACATTTTTTATATGCAAAACAATTAGTACTTTTATAATTTATATTTATTTATTTATTTTTATATAATAATTAGTATATCTATTTATAATCTCATCTACTTAAATTTAACATATTTAATTCCTTGTTTACTATAAATATCATAAGCTCTTGGTAAATTTAAAATTCTAGCAAATAATAAATTATAAAATTCATCTAGCAAAATAATACTACATAAAGTAAAACTAATAGTTAAAAATATTTTTTTATTTATTATACTTGCTAAATGATAAATAAAAGGAATAATTATATATATTAGTAAAATAGCACTAATGGCAAAGAACAAAACACTTCTGAGACAAATGAAACCATTAATATTTCCAAAATTTAATATTTCATTGTTATAATCCCAACATCTTTTATGAGCTATATGAAGCATTCCCCATCCAGAAATGTATTCTAAGATACCTGTTGTTAAAAGACTAATAAGAAATACTTTTAATGGCTTTTTACGATATTTATATGTTAAATAATATAACATAATAGACCCTGTTGCATAAATATTTATCCATGGGAGAAAATTACCTCCTCGCCAATAAAAAGTTTTCATTCCTCCATTAAAAAAATAAAATAAATATTCATATAAAAAACCAAAACACCCAGAAATAACTACTAATAATGATAAAATTCCTAGCATAGTTATATTATCAAATTTTTTATCTTTATTTAAATATTCTAAATACTTTTCTTCCATATTATGCCCTTTTTTTAACTTTACTTTTTTTATGAAATATTGAGAATAATATAATTGATAAAATAATTATAATTATTAATATTAATCCTAGCCACCCTAACGTAGATACAATTTTACTACCAAAAGACATAATTATTCCTGCAAGAATTACTCCTAATGAGATAGCAATTACACTTGTTTTAAAATCTAAGTCTAAAAAGCTTGCTGCAAGTGTTCCAGTCCAAGCTCCAGTTCCTGGGAGTGGAATACCCACAAATAGAAGTAATGCCCAAAATATTTCCTTTTCTCCAGCTGCTTTCTTTAACTTTTTGCCGCCTTTTTCTCCTTTTTCAAGGCACCAGGTAAAAAATTTTTTTGTTAGTTTCTTGTCTTTACCCCATTCTAATACATTCCTTGCAAATAAGTAAATAATAGGGACTGGTAATAAATTTCCTATAATAGCAATTGGATAATAGATAAAAATATTTAAATCTAAGCTCTCTGCTATAGGAATGGCTCCTCTCAATTCTACTATTGGAACCATAGATACTAAAAAAACTATTAAATATTTTAAAATAATTGGTAAACTTGTCATATTTCCTCCATATAATAAATCAATTATATCATATTATTTTATATTTATTTTCTCTTTAAAATATTTTTACTTAATTTTACTATAAAAAAACAATTCTAAATCTAGAATTGTTTAATTATTATAAATGGTGCGGGTAACAGGAGTTGAACCTGCACGTCTGTGACACTAGATCCTAAGTCTAGCGCGTCTGCCAATTCCGCCATACCCGCGCGATGGTGGACCCTATAGGACTCGAACCTATGACCGCCCGGTTATGAGCCGGATGCTCTAACCAACTGAGCTAAGGGTCCAAACACATTGCTATTTAATAGTAGCATAATTTTTTATCTCTTGCAAGAAAAAAGCAAAAAAAGATTAAAAAAAATAGAGATTTTCTCTATTTTCCTAACATATTTAGTAAATTGATTTTAAACATGTCTTTTTCAGGATTAGTTTTTGAAATCATTACACCCTTATATGTTGATAATTCTGCTCTATGACCTTCATCTAAAATTCCTTCTGGTGTTATATTTGTTAAAAGAATTATCTTTTTTTCTGAATATACAGTATAATGTAAAACAATTGGTCCATGAACTTTCTTAAATAATTCATCAGTAGGCAATTGTAATTCATAACTAATTGTATTAGCTTTTTCATCTTTATTTACTTCTTTTCCTAAAAAAGTACCTTTTCTTAATTCAGGATAGTAAGTAAATGTAAGTTTTTTATAAGCTAACATGTTGTATTTCCTTACAGATCTTTCCTTCTTTCTAAAATCATTTTCATCTAAATATTCAAATATATAAGTATTTGGCATATATATTCAACCCCCTAACTTGATATTCGAAGACCCCTTTACCTTCAATGTATTCATATTATACCACATGTGTTGTATATTGTCAAATTTTTTCTTTATTTTCAACAAAATAAAAAGCTCTTTGCTGAGCTTTTTATTTATTTAGTATATTGATATGATTCTTCTTCTGGTGTTTGATTTGCTTGACTTTCAATATAATTGTCAACTGCTTCTTCATAAGTTGTTGTTTGTGTATTATTGTTTTGTGTAGGTTGAATTTCTTCTTCTATAACCTCATCATATTCATAAATTTCATTATTAGAATTATAAGTACTATTATCTTCAACTACTTCATAAGATTCATGAGTTTGTTCAGTTGTTGAAGATGTATTTGTACTCGTTGCAGTATCAGTTACTTGTGCTTGGCTAGTTTCTGCTTGTTTATCAAATTCAGCACCAGTATTATTTGGATCAGGTAATTCTATATCTGCTCCTGTTCCATCTGTTGTTATATCTTTTACAGAATCATCTAGGTTTCCAGCATTATCTGAATGATTGTTATCAAAATCAACATTTCCATCAAAATCTTTTTCATTTACAGGAGTATCAGTTGATTTATTATCATCACTATTATTTTTGTCAATTTTTTCGTTAGCATTTGAAATATCTTCTTGTAGTTTTTTTTCGTCTTCTTTTACTTCTTCATTTACTTTCCTTGCATTTTCATCTTCTGAAGCTTGAATCTGTTTTCTAGTTTCTTCAGCTTTTTCCTCAGCTTCTGCTTTAGCTTGCTCATTCTCTTTAGCTATTTCAGAATTAATTTGATTTTCTAATTTTTCTCTTTCTGCTTGTGGAACTTGGTCAGCACTAACGGATTCTCTAGTTTCTTCTGTTCTATATGTTGTTGATGTTTCTGTATGCGATGTTGAAGTTTGATATGAACTAGTTGAGTAAGCTGTACCAGAACTATAAGTGAAACTGCTCATTGAAGATTCAAAATTATAGTTAACTTTATTTTGAAAAGCATCTAATTTACTTAATTCTCTATGTTCATCATCAATTACAGCCATTCCTTTTTCAGCAAGATACTTCTCAATAGCAGTTTTATATTGATCATAAGTTGGATTGTAGATATCTTCATCAGAAGTTAAAGTTATTGTTTCAATTCTATCAAAAGTCTCTTCTGCATAATTACATAATCCTATATCATTTAACCAATCAATTGATGTGTCATCTAGTGTCATATCAACGTCAAGATTTTGCCACATTATTTCTCCAGCAGCAACCATAGGAACTACTGACAATTTGTATGATTCAAGTGAGTTACGTGAATCAGAGTGAGATATTCCTTCTGTTCTTTCTTCTTCACTTATAGGGAAATCATTTCTTATTTGATTATAGAAAGCATTAACCTTATCAATTTTGTCTTGACCAGTAGCATTATTAGCATTCATGAACATTTGATGCATTTTATTATAATAATTTTTGGCTTCATCGCTTTCAAGTAAGTAACTCATATTTACTGGACATTCAGGTGTTTCAATAATATAAGCTCCCATTAATTGTAAAGTGGCGTCTTTATAGGCGTTTACTAAATCGCGAGATTTAATATCAGCGCCATTAAATATTGCTTTTAATTCATCTTTAGAATAATCATTATAGGCTGTTTGCAAAGCAATTACTTCATCATATTTTAAAGCTGCTCTTATATCTTTTCCTTGTTCAATATGTGATGATGCAAAATCTCCATTGAAACTTGTAATAGTATTATATAAACTATTCATTGATTCTTTTTGAGTCACATTAGATGTAACTGATTGTAGCTGTTCATATGAATAATTATCATAATTTGAATTGTCTATTACTATATTTACATTTGATGAGGCATTTACTTGTTGAACTGGATCTCCTCCAATATCTTGTGATGTAGTAATTACATTACTATCAAGCATCTTACCTTTCATTGATTTGTGATTTAAAGCAAAATGACCGGCCCCAATTGCGACAGCAAAAGCTGTTGCTACAGCAACTACTCTTTTGGCTACTCTTGATTTTTTAAATTTATTGAATGCATTTTTGAATATACCTGGTTTTTTTTCTGTATTTACTACATTGCAATTTAATGTGTTAGTATCAGAAATTTTATTTGATTTTTTTGGCAAATCAAAATTTTTATTTTTATCTCTTTTATTCCTAGCTTCTTTTTCTAATTTTTGAGCTTCTTTTATTTCATCAATAGTTGGAGAATAGTAATTTAGATTGTTAAGTAATTTTTTCTCAGAGACAACATGAATTGTATCTTTATTAATCATATTTGCAAATTCTTTCTTAGATGTAATATTTCTTTCTTTGCATATTTTAAAGCAAGCATTAATGGCTTCACCATATGAAACATCTTCTACGTATCCATTCATTAGGAAAAAGCAAGCTCTTTTTTCTACTTTTCCATTTACATATGTTTCATAAAATACAATATTCTTTATTTTTTTCATTTTTTATCACCCTATTATTTTTGCTTCTTCTTTCCAGTATATGTCCATCCATCATTTAACAAACTCTTATCGTTGTAATAACTCCATTTAGTAGAAGTAGTGCCTGTTCTTTGAATTTGTCTAGATTTAGTACTCTTGTAGCAAACTGTACCATATAATTTCTCGGTTCTTGTAGATTTTTCAGTTACATTAACTGTTCCATATATTGGTACTGTTTTTATAGTATATCCTCCACAACTTGCTTCATAACGTGTTGATGTTGAACTTGATGTTGAAGATGATGATGAGCTTGTTGTTTGACCAGGTGTTGTAGTTGAAGATACACTTGATAATCCACCAGTATAAATATATTTATCATAGTAATAATTTGGAAGTGTTGTACAAGTATCTGCACAATAACTATAATCTGCTCCAACAAATTTATAGCTTGTTCCCTGAGTATCCCTAGGTGGGTTCTTATAACTTCCACGTCCGACATATTTCCAACTACCTGTTGAACTTTGAGTAGTTCTAGTTATGGTATTAATTGTTGTGTATGTAGTATTTGTTGTAGTTGCGTACAATGTTTGATTGATCTTTACATAATTAAAATTATTACATGATTTAACGTTATATGAACCAGTTTGTACTATTTTTTCTCTTGTTTTCGCATAAGTCTTTCTATAAGTACCTATCTGCTCTTTTCTACTTGCCATTTGTAGTTTATATAAACAATTTGGATTGCTGTCACTACAATTTATCTCTTTAGTAGAACAACTTGTCTTTTGCCAATTTGACCAACTTGTCCAAGCACTGAATTGAGTACTTGTTGTCTTTTTATATTCATAAATATATTTTGGCTTGTAAGTTGGTGTAGGTGTTGGAGTTGATGTAGGCGTAGGCGTAGGTTCATCACATGCTTTACCTTTACAAGGCTCATCTGTTGGTGTAACAGTTGGCTTACTAGTTGGAGTTGATGTAGGTTTTGGATTGCATTTATCACCCTTGCATGATGTATCACTTGGTCTAGTAGTAGTTTTTTGATTATTATCTGGGCTCTTAATTGGAACTGTTGAACTTACACTTGAATTATTTTTACTTGTAGATGTTGAAGTACCTGTATATTGTTTCTCACATATATATGAATTACAGTATGTATAGCAACCTAGATGTACTAAAATATAGTCTTCTTTTTCACTATCTTTAAGATTAACTTTTAGTAGATATTCATCATCAAGTTTTGTTATTTTTACATAACTTCCATCTACGTCACAGGCTTTATTGTTTTTATCTATAAGTGCTACAATTAGTTTTTTACCAATCATATCACTTAGTGTCATTGTATCAGATTCACCAACCTCTTTTGGTAATCTTTCATCTGTATAATAAGAAATTGCAGCTTCTTTCATTTTTTCTAAATTATCAGAAAAAACCTGTGAAGTTAATGCTTCAATTCCTGAAGTATCGCAAACACCTTCAGAGCATTGCTTTGTTTGAACTGTTTGCTGATTATTAAATTTTGGCAATAACCATATTATTAAAATTATGAAAATCGCCACTAAAATTATTTTTAATACAAAATTTCTTATTGGAAATCCTTTTTTCTCATATTCTTCTTCGTACATACTAAAAAATCCCCCCATTAGATATACAAGTCATATTCTAACACTTGTGATATTATTTGTCAATCAAATTTTAAGCTTAACAATAGTCATTCCAGAATTAAAATTATCTATTTTATATTCTTCAACATATTTATTTTTTTTCAAGACTTCTTGAGTAGTCCTCTTTATAATACCTGTTCCATTACCATGGATTATTATTACTTTCTTATCTTTAATTTTATAGTGATCACTTATAAAGTCATTAATTAATATTCTTGCATAATCTCTATCTGCACCATGTAAATCTAGAGATGGCAAATTATCATATAAGCTGATCATAATTTAATACTTCTTCTAAATCAGGAATTGAAAATCTTGAGCCTATTCTTGTTACTGAAATAGCACTTGTTATTGATGAGTAGCGAATGGCTTCTTCTAATGGATAACCCATGCCAATGAAATAAGCTATAGCTCCATGAAAAATATCACCAGCTCCAGTTGAATCTTTAGCAACTACTTTTATACTTGGAATTATCTTATATTCACCTGAAATTTCAGTAAAACTACCAGCAGATTCTAATGTAATTATAACAGTATTTTTAAAATATTTTTTTAATTCATTATATATTTCAATTAAACATTTAATATTACTTACATCTATTTTTTTATTACAAAATTTTTCAGCAAACTCTTTTGAGCATACTAGATATTTAACTTTTTTCCCTAATCTTAAATTATCATCTGTTAATCTACCTGCATCAATAATACTTATAGAATCTTTATTATTATCTAAAACTTCTTCAGCAGTTTCAGGATGTTCTCCATCAATTAATATTAAATCTGCTTTATCAGCAATACTAGTAGATAATTTTCTTATTGGATCTTTTTTTGAAGTTATAATAGTCCTAGAACCATTACTCATATTAGCAATTATAAAACTACTGTCTGTTTGATAATTGCTTTTTTGCTCTAAATATTTTGTATTTGCTCCTATTTTTTCAAAATCTTCAACTACTTTGTCACCATAATAATCATCACCAACAATTGAACAAATTGTTGTATCGATGCCCCATTTTGCTAAAAGGTAAGCTCCATTTGAGGCTGGTCCTCCACCACACTCTATATGATTTTCAATTCGATACTTATAATTTTCAATTGGATAACTTTCTACTGGCAATGTTGTATCATATGTAGAATGTCCTACACAAATTGCTTTCATATTCTCACATCCTCTATGATATTATAACAATTTTTAATTTAAAAAGATATACTAAAAAATCCAAGATGAAAATAATTTTAAATTATCGATATATGATATATTAGTTGGTATGCCAGATACAATTGGATAATAAAGTATAAAGAATATTATTACTGGTATCATGTAAATAATAATTAAATAATTTATTTTGAACTTTTCTTCAATATTTTTTAGTAAATTGATTATACTAAGCATGACAAATGGTAAAGCCGGAAAGAAATGGTATAAAAACATTGCTCTTCTTATGAATAAATATGGTAACCATAGTGACAAAATACTTATTAAAATTATAAACGATGTTTTATCTTTGTCTTTTATTAATTTGTATAATGTATAAATTACTCCAATAATTCCAAACCACCAAATAAATATATTGCCTACTCCACTGATAGTTTCTTTCTTATTTGCATTAATTATTTTTTGATGATACCAAACAGGTTTATAAGAAATTGGCCACGTATACCAAGAAGATGAAAACGGATGGGAATCTTTTAATTTTGAATGATAATTATACATATCTTTTTGTTCACTAATTATGCTTTTTATATTATTTGTATAATTTATATTATTATTTGGAAATGTTAAGTATATGCCACAATATATAATTAATGGAATAATTACAAAAAAGCTTGTTCCTAGGAATATTTTATTTAATTTTAATTTTTTATTTTTTATCAAATAACTAAAATATATAATAGCAAGAGCTAATCCTCCATAAAAACCTGTCCACTTCACTGAAACAGACAATCCAAAAAATAAGCCTGATAAAAATAAATATCTTATTTTGTCTGTTTGTGTAAATTTTGTCATAAATAAGCTGGCTAATAAAATGAATAATACTAAGTGTGAGTCAGCCGTTCCCATTCTAGTTTGTGCAAAATGAAAAGTATCAAACATCATAAGTAATGAAGCAAATAAAGAGTACTTTCTTTTTTTAAATAATGTATGAGCATAAATATACATAACAGCAAGCATTAATATACCAGCAATATTTCCCATTAATCGATAATTAAATGGAGACATATAACCGGTTATAAATATAGGAATAGCTTGAATTAGTTTTCCAAGAGGCGGATGGGTCCATTCATAAGTTGATATTCCATGAACATATTCATAAGCAGTTCTTGCAAAATATATCTCATCAAAATAAGTTGAATTCATATAACTTATGTTTTTTGGAATAGTATTTTTTTCATCATTTAAACAAGATATTTTTTTGTTATTATATATAATTTTTTTTATTGGAATATATTTTTCACTATTATTATAAAAACCTATCTCTCCAATATCTGAATTATCTAAAAATAAAATTTTAATATATTTTGCTGATGATAAGATTCTTTCACTTTGCCAAGAGAAAGAACCTGTTCCTTCATAATCATTAATATAAGTATATTTCTTATTATCAAGCGAAGTATATATTTGATATTTACTATTCTTATCACCATTAAAAATTTTCATGGTGGCAATATAATCAGAATTTTTTAACTCAATTATAACTTGTTTAGTTGTATCTCCACTTAAAAAAGTATTTGGATTGATAGTCGAACCTAAATTTATAAAAGAAATAATTCCATATGTAATTAAGATAATTCCTAATAAAATATAATCTTTTTTATTAAGTTTACTATTACTTTCATTTAAAAATATTTTAACTTTTTGCATATTACCCCTCTTTTTTGTGCTTATTATAACACTGATTTTTAAAAAAATATATAAAAACTGTATGCAAATTGCATACAGTTTTATTGATTAACGAGAACCTCCACCGGATCCTCCACCACCGAAGGAGCCTCCTCCTCCACCACCGAAAGAGAATCCTCCGCCACCAGCGGAATAGTTTTGAGCACGACTTCTAGCATCCATAGCTGCATAAACTCCATTATTGGAAAAATTATTAATTAAAATAATATCATTATAATTAACATCAGTAATAACATCAGGATAAAATTTTTTGAATTCTTTAGCAACTTGTTCAGCCATACCAAGGATTTGGGCATAAATTAAATATTCTCGCCATTGTTTTACTTCAATTGGTTGTTTTTCATTTAAAGAAGTAAAATCTTTAAAGAAGACTTTTAAGCCAGCTAACTTTCTAGCATCCTCATTTAATTTAGAAGTTGCTGTATATTTTTTTGAAGTACCAAATGTTTTTTTAATTTCAACTGTTGTTATAAAAGCGTTATTATTTTTTAAATTTTTATCTATATTGTCATTTATATTATCAAATAAATTTAATAATGTTTGGTAATTTTTTTTACAATATTTTTTAAATTCATTGTCTTCCAAGATGTTATCAACAGCAGCTTTATTTATAATGTCCCATAATTTTAATTCATTTGGATCAGTTATCTGATTAATACTATTTGGATTTATTATAAATTTAGTTGTTTTAGTTTTAAAGATACCCTTTTCTTCTGTTGAGATAGTCAAATAATTGTTTTTGATCCATTTAAGAAACATAGCACCTAATATATTTGTATCAGTACTTATTAAATCATATTCTTGAGCAAGATAATTTGTATAGAAATAGTCTTCACCAAAAGGAATATCTCTAAATGGAAGGACATCTTTTAATTCATCTTTGCCAGATATCATATGATTCTTTTTACGTTTAGCTGATAAAGCATATGGAACAAATACCAAAACAGCTACTATAATATAGAGAAAATTAGATAAAATGCTCATAAAACTATTATCATTTTCTTTATAAGCAGTCGCACCTTTTTTTGCTTCTGAATACACTTCATCCCATGACTTATCTATACTATTTGTTGTATTAAATGTATTGGATGAAAATTTTACAAGTATGGTCATATATTGGTCGGTTGATAAACCTTTTTCTGGAGAAGTAGCTTCAATTATACCATTATATACGTAGGCAGTTCCACCATAATTACCATATCCCCAAACTGGTAAATCATCAGAAAAATTATTATTAGCATGAACTTTAATATAAACTTTATCTACAGATGAAGACATTCCTTTAGGAATTAAGGTCCAGTATAATATTTGATAATTATCAGTAGTATTATATATAAAATTTTGAATAGTATAATTTAATGTATAAGTTCTATTTCCATATTCTGAAATACCCCAACATAAATCATATTCATTACCACTATTATATATACCAAAAGTATTTTTTTTAATTTCGAATGAATTATCAATATTCCAATTAGAATTATAGTTATATGTTGTTCCTCGATCATCCTTTACAGAATTAAATATTATTTTAGAGTTTCCTATATTAAAATATGGATGATAGTTTTCAGTTCCTTCATCAAGATAAGTCTGCCAAGTTTCAGTAATTGTTGCATCTCCAGTATCACTTAGATAAATATCCATATTAATACTAGATATAGAATTTGCATTGACTTGCTTTGCAAGAGAAAAAATAAAAATAAATAATATTATAAATTTAAATGTTCTTTTCATACTCTACCTCTATAATTATATTATCATAAAATTAAAAAAGATTTAATAAAAATTAAATCTTTTTTAAAATTTTACATGAACATTTTCTTTTTCTGCATCAGTTGCTTTAAAGAATTCTACTTTTTCAAAGTGGAACATATTAGCAATTATTACAGATGGAAATTGTTGACATAAATTATTATATTTTAAAGCTGTATCATTATAAAATTGTCTAGCATATTGAATTTTATCTTCTGTTTCTGTTAATTCTTTTTGTAGATTATTAAAATTTTCATTAGCTTTCAAATCTGGGTAAGACTCAGCTAAAGCAAATAATTTTGTTAATCCAGATGCCAACTCATTGTCAGCTTTTAACTTATCATCATTACTTTTTGCTGAAGTATAGGTATTTCTTGCCTTAATGACAGATTCTAATGTTTCACTTTCATGTTTAGCATAGCCTTTTACTGTTTCAACTAAATTTGGAATTAAATCAAAACGTCTTTTTAAAACAACATCAATTTGACTCCATTGATCATTAACTTTATTTTTAGCTCCTACTAGATTGTTATAAGTTCCTGCAATCCAAACAACTAATATAACAATAACAACTAATAAAATAATCCAAATCATATTTATCCTCCTATCTAAAATAATTTTATCATAGGTTTATGAAAAAGAAAATAAGTTTTTATTAGTATGTTAAAAATAGTAAAATATATTATAATAGTATTATAAATATATGTATAAGGATTTAAGTATATGAATTTTTTTAATGATAAAGGTAAGATAATTTTGATAATCTAAATTTATTTAATAATAGTTATAATGATAAAAAAATAATAAATATGAATATTCTAATGAATATAAGAGTAAAAATTCTCGAGATGAATTAGAAAAAAATGACAGTTCTTGATTTAGAAGATTTTGAAAAAGAAGAAGTTAGAAAGGGATTAGCTAATTCTGAAGACTTTGAATATGATGGTAATGAAGATGATTACTATTACAAAGACTCAATATAAAAATATGCTTTAAAACAAGCATATTTTTATTTATTAGAATTACTTTTTTATTTTTAACTTCAGTTAATAATTAAATATTAATTAATTTATTTTACAACTTATTTTTATTATGCTATAATAACTTCCATTATTGGGGCATTATAAATTAAATTAAGATTATAATACATGTATTGGAGGAGTATAGAAATGAAAAATAATATGCAAGATATAAATGATATTTCTTTAAATATATATAAAATATTTAATGAAGATATAAATGCTTTTTCACTTAATAAAACATTAAAATATCTTAGTGAACAATATCTTGCTGATAAAGTAAATATTACAATTAAAACAAAAAATAATGATTATAAAATTAAATATTCTTCTGATATAGAAAATAATTTTAATAATAATGATATTATTAAATTGAATATTAAAAATAATTTTGGATATACTACTGATGATGAAGAAAATAATATTTCCTATATTGTATTTAATACACAGGATTCTAACTACGTACTTAGTTTTTATAACCCTAGTGAAAGTATAAACTATAAAGAATTAAAAATTTATGCAAATATTTATTCGGATTTTATAAACAATATAAATTTAATAAATGATTTAATGAATAGAGCTTTTAGATGTAAAGTAACTGGTTTATATAATAGAAATTATTATTCCCTATATAAATAAGTTGGTTCAAAAAAATGATCAAAATAAAACAAAAATTTGTGTAGTATTTGGTGATATGTTTAGATTAAAATTTGTAAACGATAATTTTGGTCATGAACAAGGAGATAAATATATAAAATTTATTTCTCATTTGCTTGAAAAATATTTTAAAGATGATTATGTAATACATCAGTCTGGTGATGAATTTTTAATTATATCACTAAATAGTCCTTATGAAGATATTAAAAGAAAGTTAAATATGGTACAAGAAGAAGCTTATAAAATAATTCTTGGTAATGAAAATGGTAGAGAGGTACATTCATATATAAATTTTGGTATCTCTTATAATGAATTTGGTCCAATAAATATAAAGGAAATGATTAAAGAAGCAGATATTGATATGTCAAATAATAAAAATGCTTACTATAAAAGGATGCATTTTGATAGAAGAAAATAACTTCATAATGAAATGAAGTTAGTCTAATTTCTAAATAAACAATTATATTTTCTAATTTGCCTATAGACCAAAATAATCATTATATTAATGATATCTATTATTTTATTTTTTCTCCAAAAATATAGAAAATATTAGATATTTTTTAAAGTTAATAGTATTTATTTTAGCAATAATTTTTGCTATACAATTCAAAAAAATGGTAATTTCTAAAGTTATTTTATTTGATTTAAAACATTAAATTACTCTATCTTTAAAATATTTCTCTTTAAAAACTATATATCTTTATTTAGCGTTTTCTTTGCATTTTATTTATTAGTTGCTTTGTCAGCATTTAATATAATCATAAATTTATAATTATTATATTTTTTCTTCTAATTCATTTAATATAGTAGTTTTTAGTTCTTTCCATTATTTTCATGATCTTTTTTCATTTTATTAAAATAAATTATTTGATAAACTAGACAAATTAAAAGAATTGAAATAATAAAAGTTCCTAAACATTTTGGACTGAATGTAAACCACAAATAATTGTAAACTGCTTTAAATTTATAACTTTTAGAAATGGATAAGCCAAAAAGCATTACTACTTCAAAACCTAAAAAATAACTTCTTACAGCATTTATAATAATATTATTATGAGAAAAATGAAATAATTAAAAATATTTTTGCTACTATTTTTTCATAACTTACTCCTTCATTATAAAAATAATATATCATGATAATAATTTTAATTCAAACTAATGATAATCATCAATTATTATAGTTTAGTACCAAAATCTACGCTTGTTACTTGAATTGAAGCATTTTTATCTCCATTACTATAATTAGTTGCGATTGTTTCTAAATTAGAACTTAATTTTGAAAAATTATTTATAATGTTTGATAATTCTGTAACAATCTTAGAAATATTATTTGAACATTCATTGGCTAAGGGACCACATAATATAGATTCATCACTCAATTTTGATTTACATTCATCTATAGCGTCATTTTCATTAGATAAAGTTGAATTTAATTCTGAAGTTAGTGAAATTGCATCTCCAAATATTCCATAGTCTGAAAAATTATATTCACTCATTTAATTACCTCCATATTTATATATTTAAATTTGATAAATTATCTTCTAATTGCTCAATAGAATTAGAAGCATTTATAATAAATTTACCAAATTCTTCTATTTTTTTTGTACAAGTATTTGATTTTGATATTTGAGCACTACAATTACTTGTAAAAGTATTTTTAGTATTGCCTGTCCAACTAGATAGAGCATTTTGAATATTTGAATCATAGTTATTGACTGCTGTCGTTAAATTTTGAGAAATTGTAGATAATTTTTTACCTAAACTTTGCATAGTTTCAATATCATAAACATATTTTGCCATTTTCTTTCCTCCTATACATTTGTTGGAGTTCCAACATATCTTAAATATCCATCCCAATTATAATCATCTGTAGATTTTAATTGAATATTAGATGTCTCATTAGGATTAGAAATATTACTGAAAACTCCTGCTGCTTTTCCCTCACCTACATAAATGCTTGCAAAATTATTATTTTTAACAAGAATATCACCTATTTTTAAATTACTATTATTTAGATTACCCGAAACCCATTCAAAACCATTTTTTTCTAATGAATTTTTTAGATTAGATAAACTAATTTCATTTGTATTTGAAATATTTACTCCAGCATTTTCATAGGCCTTTATAACATAATTAGTTGAATCTAATGAAGTTATTGAACTATCAGAACTAATAGTACTTCTTAAAGCCCAGTTAGTAACATTATTTGCTATATCAGATGGAGTGGATTTGAATAAATCTATCTTGCCAATATTTTTTACTGAAATAACATCTTTCCATAAATTATTTGTTTTGCTTAAATCTGACTTATTAATATTTGTTATCTTATTCTTATTAAGTATAAAATTAATTTTGTCATTTGAACTATTTTTTGCAACAACACATTTTATAATAGTACCATCTTTTTTGGTAAATTGAATGATATCACCAATTTTTCCAATAGAACTATCACACGATATAAGATATTTGCCATCATACATAGAATAAATACCATCATTACTAATTTTATCTTTGTCTTCTATAATTTTCTTTGTATCATCATCTATTTTCGAATTGTCAAGACATGTATATCCTACACCTGCTTCTGTATTTAATGCATTTAGAATGCTTTCATTATTATTATTTTTATTTGAAATTTCACTAGTATTAGAAGTCAATGAAACTACCGAAGTGACAGAAGCAAGATTTGTTTTTATTCCATTAGAACTTCTTGAATGTTCACTTGATGAAACATATGAATATACGCCACTATAATTTCCTGATGATTCTCCTGAGTAACTGTTAGAATTATTAAAATCAGAATATGAAGTATTACCATTACTTTCATTTGAACTATCATTGACTGATTCTTCTGTACCTGTATAGTTAAATTTCAAACTATTCTGTAAGTCAGTATGTGATGATATAACATTATTTAATACATTAGCTGTATTACTAATCTTTGTTGAGCAAGCATTCAAATTTTTGGCTATCATACTTGCAGATTCAGAAAAATCAAATTCATCATCACAAGTTGTATCATATCCTAAAACATTGGAACTTAAATCTGCCATTTTAGTAGCTAACGAACTAATCGCATCTGTAACATTTATAACTACATCTGTATCTAGTTTAAACATTATTTATTCCTCCTATATAATTATTAATATAAATTCCCTAATTAAAAATAAATTTTATGTGAAGTATAATACATCACCAATTGCTCTTTCTCCACTTTCGTCACTTGGATTGTTAATGACTTTACCTTCTCTTGCCAAAGTAACACTACCACCTTGATCAAGACTCCAAGCATTGTTACAACCTAAGCTTTTTAAATATTCAGCAGTATCACTCAAAACATTATCTGCTGATTTATCTGTAACTATATAATAATTTCCAGCTGAAGTTGTTCCAATTACAGTTCTTTTATATGCCCTACTTTCTCTATAACTGGTACTTGTATTTCCATTAACAATAACAGGGGTTGAATGGCATGAAAATGAATATTTAGCCCCATTTTTTACTAATTCACTAGCACTTTTTCCTGTTCCATAGGCTAAAGTTCCATCACTATATAATATCATTTGATTTTCACCACAATTACCATCAGTTTTAATTTCTCCATTAGAAATTACGATGTGATTTTCCCCTCTCAAATCTTGACTGCCGTCAGAATAGTTAAAGTGACTTCCATTAATTGCATAAATTGCTCCTAAACGTTTTGCAGCCGATGAAGTTTTCTCTAAACCACTAGCATAAGATCCATTAGCAGGTGAACCATTTATTTGTGATCCATCATTTATAACAATATGTGTAACTTCTGTAGTCTTACCTCCTACCTCTGCATTATATGTTATAGCAAACATATCTTTTGTAACATAAACATAACTAGCATTATTTAATTCATTTTTGTATTGCTCATAAGCCTTGCCAACTCTAGAATTACTATCCATTCCATCTAAATTAATATATTTATCTTCTCCAGATATAACTGACTGAGAAATAGATATGTCGCCGCTTTGGTTTGAACTGGCTGATAATTTGCTTACCGAAGCTATCTCCAAATAACTATTTATTTTTGATTTTAAATTATTAATATTAGTAGTATATTCACTAATTCGAGATGAATAACTATTTGCTTTTGATACATCTCCAATACTACTGGCACTATTATAATTTGCTTTTGCTATACTAAGATTTTCTTTAGTAATTTTATATTCTTCATACAAATCACAGGCATTAGCAAAAGCTTCCATTTCAGAACTGATTGTATCCTTATATTCCGATGAAAATTCTTTAAATTTAGTAATAAGAGAATTATATGATGTTCCACTCCAATTTCCTTCTAAGCCATTAATAGCTTCATCATAACTATCCATATAATTTTTAAATAAATCTAAATCTATCATTACTTCACTACTTCTTACCATATATTTCCTCCATTCAATTAATAAGCAAGAATTTATTTTTATTCTGATTCTAGCAGATAATATTCTTTTTTTATACTTCTTAAGTATATAATTTTTTTTGGTATATCTTTACTATTTAATATATAATATTAAAACCGATATATTTAATAATTTTTCTATTAATTATTCACTTCTGAGAGACTCTACAGGATCTTTTTTACTAGCGATTCTTGCTGGTATTAAACCAGCAATTAAGGTTAATAAAATGCTTACAATTATTAAGATAATTGCACCTGTTACAGGAAGTGATACTACATGAATTATATTAAATCTTTTATTAACAATAATATTAATTGGTATACACAAAAGTAAAGTAATAATTATACCTAAAAGGCCGGATGCAAATCCTTCAATTATTGTTTCTGCATTAAATACTCTAGTAATATCTTTCTTACTTGGTCCAATTGATCTTAATATTCCAATTTCTTTAGTACGCTCTAGTACTGAAATATAAGTAATTATTGCTATCATGATACTAGATACAATTAATGATATTGCAACAAAAACTATTAAAATAATAGATATTACATTAACAATGGTAGTTATTCCAGATAAAAGTGTACCTACCATATCCGTATAATTTATTTGATTACCTTTTTTTTGAGTTTTATTATAATCTTTAATTATTTCTTCTATTTTTTCTTTAGAAGTAAAATCTTTAGGATAAATATTAATACTAGTAGGACTTTCTAATTTATTTATACCAAGAAGTTCTAAATTATTGTCATAAGTAGAAGTTATTTCATCAAACTTAGTTCCAGTAAATATATTAATATCTTTATTTTCTAATTGTACTTTAGTAATTTCTCTATTATTAATTTCATTGATAACATATTTTACTAAATCATGAGTATAACCAACAAAATCACTATTTGCATTGGTAGTATCTTCTTTTGCTTTAGCAATTCCAACTATTTTTAATTCTACTCCATTATTATATAAATTTTCTAAATAAGAAGAATTATCTTTTTTATTAACCCAAATATTTCCTTCTTTTTCATAAAAATCTGTATTTAATATTAATTTATAAGTTCTATTTAATAAATCATTATAATTATAAGAAATACTATCTAAATTGATTTTTTTATTATTTGATGCTTTTTTAATAATATCAGTTAACTTATCTCTAGTTTCTATATCTAATGAATATATTACAGATAAAGGTATATTATTATTTTCATCTACAATTAGTAACATTTCATTATAATTAGATGGCATTTTACCAGTTAATAATTTATATTGACTATTTAATAAATCTTTATTATCAATTAATTCAGTAAATGGATTAGTAAGAAGTGAATCTGTTGAAATAGAATTACTTGTTTCATTATAATTTTTGGTCATAAAACTATTATTTCTATTATTAGATGTTACTTTGATTAGTTTATCACTACTATTTTTACTATATATTTGTAAATCTAGATTATATTTATATTGAATATCTGTTACATAGAAATTAATATTTCCTCCATTTTTATCTAAATAGATTTTAAATTTAGACAGATTATTTTTAATTATAGATGATTTTATAGTAAGATAGGGATTATTAGAAATATCATCTTTAGTACATATTTTATTATTTTTACATTTAACCTCTTTTTGATCTTTTGTATTATTTATTATCGACGTAAAATCTACAGTAGATTCATCGATTGTTATGGGGTAACTGGCAAGTGTTTCTTTTTGTACTTTATCAATATAATTTTGAATACCATTAGAAAGTGATAAAGCAGTTCTTATATTCATAGAAGTTTTTTTAGTATTTTTCTTTTCTTTTTCTAAATCAAGTTTAGTATTTACTTTTCCATCAAAAGGATTTGTATCAGCAATTATTTTACCATCTTTTAATTTAATAATTCTTGTTGAATAAGAATTAGCAAGTTCAGCATTATGAGTTACCATTATGACTAGTTTATTTTTAGCAATATCTTTTAAAATATTCATTATTTGAATACTTGTTTCTGAGTCTAGGGCTCCAGTTGGCTCATCAGCAAGTAATATGTCAGGATCATTTACTAAGGCTCTTGCAATAGCAACTCTTTGCATTTGACCGCCAGATAATTGACTAGGTTTTTTATTAATATGTTTTTCAAGGTCGACTTGTTTTAGAGCTTTTTTTGCTTTTCCTCTTCTCAGTTTTTTTGATACTCCTGATAAAGTTAAAGCTAGTTCAACATTTGATAAAACTGTTTGATGATTAATTAAATTATAATTTTGAAAGACAAAACCAATACGATGATTTCTAAAAGTATCCCAATCTCTATCAGTATATTTTTTTGTACTAGTTTCGTTAATAATCAAATTTCCTGTGTCATAATGGTCAAGGCCACCAATAATATTTAAAAAGGTAGTTTTACCAGAACCACTTGGTCCTAGGATAGATGCAAATTCATTTTTTCTAAAATTTATTGAAACATTATCTAAAGCAGTCTGCTTAAAGCTATCAGTAATATAAGTCTTTGTAATATTTTTTAACTCTAACATATATTCTCCTATCAGTATTTTATTTATAAAAATAGTATATCATACAAATAAAGAAAAAAATTAGTGATTTTATCTAATCTTAATTTATATAATTATTTATCTTTGCTTAAATTCATTAAAAGGAATTTCATCATAATATAATGGATTATAATGGATTATAATGGAAAATAGTATTCTCATCATAATAACCGACTATATATTCAGAGTCGATTTTTTTCAAAGCTGGGTGCTTTAATATATCATCATCTTTTTCACAGGCTACTATTATTAAATTCTTTCTAAAACTATTATTTCTAATAGAAAATATATTTTTAACTAAATTTTCATCGGATATAACATCTTCTGGATATATTTTAATAGTAGTTGAGTTAATATTTTGTCTTCCATATATATCTATTTTTATATATAGTCTATCTTCTGGAATTTCTTCTGGATTTGTATCTGTAGCATGGTCATAATAATCATATTATTTAAAATTAAAGTTCATTAATTATTTTTATTTTAAAGCATATAAATATTGTTAAAATAATTTTAGGTATTTTATGGCAGCAGTTGCAGCTATTGCTCCATCACTAGTTGCTGTTACTAATTGCCTTAATTCTTTTTCTCTAGCATCTCCAGCTACAAATATTCCTTCTTGGTTTGTAAGACATTCTTCATTAGACTCAAAATATCCATCTTTAGTTGTTTTAACAACACTTGCAAAATTACTAGTTTCTGGAACTTTTCCAATAGCGATAAATAATCCATCTATATTTAATTCTTTATTATTATTTAAAGTAATTGAACTTAGTTTATCATCACCATTTAACTTAATAATTTTAGAATTTAAAATAAATTCAATATTTTTCTTTTTCTTAGCTTGTTCAACTAAAGAAGCATCTGCTCTAAATTCATTTCTTCTATGAATTAAATATACTTTTTTCGCAATATCTGCTAAATATATGGCATCTTCAAAAGCTGTATTTCCTCCTCCATTTACAGCAACTACTTGTCCTTTATAAAAATTTCCATCACATGTAGCACAATAAGAGATTCCTTTGCCAACAAATTCATCTTCGTTTGGAAGATTTAGTTTTCTACTAACTGCACCGGTTGCGATAATTATGGCTTTTGCTTTATATGAATTAGTAGAAGTAATTACTTCTTTTTCTTTACCTGGAATAATTTTTACGACTTTTTCAAATTTTATTTCTGATCCAAGTTCTTTGGCTTGATTATATAAATTAGTAGCAAAATCAAAGCCACTTACTTTGAATAAAGCCGGATAGTTCTCAATACTTGGAGTATTAATAATTTGTCCTCCATAAGTCATAGCTTCAAGTACTAAAACTTTTAAGTTAGCTCGACAAGCATAAATTGCTGCTGTAAGACCAGCTGGACCTGCTCCTACAATAATAACATCATACATCAGTAGCACCTACTTAAAAAATTCTTTAATATCTTCTTCAGAATGTAGTCCAACCATTCTATTAATTTCTTTACCATCTTTAATTAAAACCATACATGGAATAGACATTACTTTATATTTATAAGCAAGTTCTTCATTTTCATCAGTATCAACACTTACTATTTTATATTCTTTAGATAGATTTTCTAAGATTGGTCTTTGCATTTTACAAGGTCCACACCAAGTAGCATTAAAGTCTACTAAAACTGCCTCAGCTGAGTCTAATACATTTTCCCTAAATTCTTTTTCACTTTTAATTTCTTTTATCATAATACTTTCCTCCAATTAATTATTTTCTATATTATTTAATATTCTATATAACAATTTATATAACGTAGTTGCATCTTCTTTATCTAAATTTAGACAACTACCGATTTTATTAGGTATATCAATTGCTTTATCTTTTAAAGATTCTCCCTTGTTAGTTAATTCTATTATTAAGTTTCTCTCATCTTCACAAGATTTAATTCGTTTAATATAACCTTTTGTTTCTAACTTTTTTAATAAAGGAGTTAGAGTTCCAGAATCAAGATACATCTTATTACCTAAATCCTTCACATTCATTTTACCATATTCCCAAAGAATAATCATTACAATATATTGAGTATATGTAAGATCTATTTTATTTAAAAATGGTTTATATTTTTTTACTATTTCTTTAGAACAAGCATATAGAGGAAAACATAATTGATTTTCTAATTTTAAACAATCATAGTTTTTCATATTATTCTCCAAGTAATTTAACAATTTCTTTTTCTATTTTTTCTGGTTTTACCATAGATTCAAATCTATCAACTACTTTTCCATCTTTATTAATTAAAAATTTAGTAAAATTCCATTTAATATTAGCGTTATTTTTATAATTTTTATCCATCTTTTTAACTATTGGTATTAATATTGCACCTTCTATACCAAATCCTTTAAAGCCTTGTTCTTGTTCAAGATATTTATAGAATGGATCAGCATTTTCACCATTTACTTCTATCTTAGCTAGTTGATCAAATGAAGTATTATATTTTGATGTGCAAAATTCATGTATTTCATCATTAGTTCCAGGTGCTTGATGACCAAATTGATCACATGGAAAATCTAATATTTCCAAGCCTTTATCTTTATATTTTTTATATAAATTTTCTAATTCCTCATACTGTGGAGTAAATCCACATCCTGTAGCAGTATTTACAACTAGGATTACTTTTCCTTTTAATGTACTTAAATCAAGTAACTTTCCATCTCTTTTTTTTACTTTAAAATCATATATATTCATAAAAATTCTCCTATTTAAATTGTGTACAATTAAATATTAACATAGATTTAAATTGTATGCAATGCTTTTTTAAAAAATTATGAACATTAAATTGTGGATGTATAATTTTTAGTGTGTGTAATACTTAAAATATTATATGCACTTTTTTTCATAATAAAAAACATATAAACTTATATCCTTGATACAATATAAAGTACTAAAAATACATTGAAAGAAGGTATTTATATGTCTAATCAAAATTAAATTACAGAAATGTTAGAACTTAAAGATAATAATGTTATTTTTAAAGAAAATTATTATAAAGAAAATATTAAAGAAATTACTTATAAAATCTTTGAAGGTTATTTAATTTATAAACCTAAATGTTGTTACAAATGTGGTGTTATTTTTGATGACAAACTTGAAAAATATGGTTTTATTAACTCTGATATTAAGTCGCCTGAAGTCTCTTTTTATAAAACTATTTTAAGATTACATAAACAAAGATATCTTTGTAAACATTGTGGTAAAGCCTTTACTCTTTCTACTTCTATTACTAATTATGGCTGTTTTATTTCTAATAATACTAAACATAAAATTGCTAAAGATTTAATTAAAATCAAAAAAATAGCCAGTGCATAAATGCATTGACTATATAAATAATTATCGTTTTTTTTGTATCAACACACACTATTGACAATTATCCAAAAAAAGAAGCATTATTCTGCTTCTTTACTTAATTCAACTTTACCTTTATAACTTCCACAATTAGGACAAACTCTATGTGGCTTAATCATTTCACCACAATTAGGACATTTAGTCATTCCAGGTACTTCCATAGCATTATGACTTCTTCTTAATCTCTTTCTTGTTTTAGAAACTCTATGGAATGGAACAGCAAACATTTGAATATCTAACTTCATCATAATATCACTCCTCTTTTAAATTATCTAATAACTCACTAAATGGATTATTTTTAGTTAACTCATCTTCACTAACTAATCTCCATCCATCCCCATGAAATTTACTGAGATCACTAACCTTAGTAAATCTTAAGGGGACCTCTAATACGATATTTTCCCATAAAAACTGAAAAATATCAAGAGTATTTTCATTTTTTTTGCTATTTTCCAAAATAAAATCATCATAATTTATATTATAATCATAATCTACTGGTTCTAAAGAAATAGAATCAGGTATCTGCATAACACCTTTGATACTACATTTTATATATTCTTTTAAATCTCCATCATTATCTTCTTCTAAAAAAATTTTACCATCTACTTTAATAGGACTTAAAGAAATTATATTACTATTCTTATAATATTCTTTAGGTAAATTATATTTCCCACTAATATCAATAGTAGAATTACTATTTAATTTATATAAATCTATATCCATGTTATCACCTATTTATTAATAGCAACCATATCATTATTTTCCAACACTTGAATAATTCCATGGTAATGCAAATCAGTATTCATTGGAATATTACTATCTTTATTAACCCAAATTCTAACAGTAATTTTTCTATTTTCTAACGCTTTAATCTCATCATCTAATAAAATTCCATCATTTAATTCATTCAAGTTATATATTTGGTTTTCTTTTTTACCATTTTTAACAGAAATTCTAATATAATTTTTAGAAATTAAATTATCTTGACAATTATCATCAGCAATCTTTTCAAAATCATCAATTATCTTAATTCTAAAAGGCACAGCTACTGTCTGATTATTTTTTATATTTAAATTATAAGCAGTTGAAGAAAGTCCAACAGAATCTGTTACAGGTGTAACATTTGTAATACTCATTTTATCTCCAGACTTTTCATGGAAAGTAACAACAAAAGACTCAGAACTATAATTAATATCTCGATCATCTTGAAACTTATAATAAATTTTATAAGTAGAAATCACTGCTATTAAAATGATTATTACAGTATAAATAATATTTTTAGCGATATACTTTTTAGGATTAAAATTATACATATGACACCTCATATACAATGATATAATTTATTATATTTTTTTTCAATAATAAAACTTAAATTAATTAAGATTTAACACTTAATTACATAGTTTATCTAGTACTATAACTACTGTATTATAATCTTTACAACTAACTATAAATCTTTCTTTATGGCAAAAAGTTAAACCAGATATTCCAGATACATTTTCAAGCCTCTCATTAGATAATCCAGCCCATTCTTTAGGAAAAGAAAGTCGTGCTGTTTTATCTTCTAAACTATGGGGCAATGTTTTTATCGCATAACCGCCACGATTAGACGGAAAAGCAACAAATAATAGATTATTCTTATCACTTCTATTTAATATTGTTTCTTCATATGGTAAAAATTTATCTAAAATAAGATATTTACTATTAGAATCCATCTCATCAAGTAAATTATTTACAATTGAATTTGCTAATACTTTACCATTAGCATATAAAACTTCTTCTAAAAATATTTTTTTCGCAACATCAACTGCTTTAATAAATTGATCAGATTCTGTTTCACAAGAATCATAACTTGGATTAAATAATTTTATTATATTACTAATAGTTTTAACTTTATATATAGCTTCTATTTTAGGAAAAACACCATTGTCATCAGCATCTATTCCTTCAATAAAATCTTTATCAATATAATTCCATAACTCATCAATATTTGAAAAATCTTTTTTCATTAAATAATCTTTACCAAATTCCCTCCAAAGTAAACCAAATGAACAATAAGTAATTCCATTTTCCCTTTTTAAAGCATCTAGTTGATGATGATCAAACTTTCCTCTTCCGATATCATAAATTAATGTATTATCTTTTACTTTAGAAAAATTAATCTCATTAGTTCTATATACTTTTCTATCTCCTAAATAATCTTCTAGAAATGCTGTTGCAAAGACTTCATCAGCATGCATTGTTCCACTATGAGTTATTGAATTAGCATCACTTTCACTATTAACTATTTTTATCATTTTTACTTCCTATCTATCATCTCTTGATGAAAAAATTAATAACAATCTTAAAATTTCTAAGATTGCTGTTGCAACACTAGCAACGTATGTTAAAGCAGCAGCAATAAGCATACCACGTGCTTTACTATGTTCTCTATCTGTTACTAAATTTAATCTTTCTAACTGTACTAAAGCTCTATGTGAGGCATTAAATTCAACTGGTAAAGTTATTAGTTGAAATAACAAAATAACTGCTTCAAAAATTATTCCAATAAATAATAAATCCATCCAAGAAAAAATTAACCCTAAAAGAATAGCAATATAACCAGCATGTGAAGAAAAATTAACTAAAGGTACAATACTACTTCTAATTCTTAAGAAAAGATAACCATCTTTATCTTGAATAGCATGTCCACATTCATGGGAAGCAACTGATGCTGAAGCAACACTTGTTCCATTATAAATGTCAGATGATAAATTTACTGTTTTATTTCTCGGATCATAATGATCAGTTAATTCTCCAGACACTTCATTAATTCTAACATTATCAAGTCCATTAGCATCTAATATTTTTCTAGCAACCTCTCTTCCAGTTAACCCTTTAGAAGTCCTTATTCTTCTAGTACTAGCATATTTAGCACTTATATATGCTTGAGCACCTAAAGTAATAACTAAAGTAACAGCAAAAATTATAATATCAAAGTTATAATAATAATTATATATAAATATCACCTCCAAATTTTAATAACTTGATTATATCAAATAAAATATAAATTGTTAATTACAAAATAATTATTTATATTTCTTAATTATATTTTCAAATGTTTTAACTCCATCAATTGCAGCTGTTGTAATACCACCAGCATATCCAGCACCTTCACCACAAGGATATAATCCCTCAATTGCTTCACCTAACTCATCTCTTAAAATAATAACAGGAGAACTAGTTCGAGATTCAACTCCAAGTAAAACAGCGTCATCTCTATTAAAACCTTTTATTTTATTTCCAAAATAATTAATCCCTTCTTTTAAAGAACTAGAAATATATTCAGGAAATATTTTATTTAAATCAGCAAAATTATAACCACCCTTAGTATTTGGAATAATATCTAAAAACTTAGTTGATATTTTCTTATTACAAAAATCTTTAAAAAGTTGTACTGGAATAAGTCCCTTTCCAATATTATAGGCTCTTTTTTCTAACTCTCTTTGAAATTCAATTCCTGCCATTGGATCATTACCAAAATCTTGTGAATTTACAGTTACAATAATTGCACTATTAGAATTTATTTCATTTCTTTTATAATTACTCATTCCATTAATAGAAAGCTCTCCTTCTTCACTTGATGCATTAACAACAAATCCTCCAGGACACATACAAAAAGAATAAACTCCTCGACCACTCTTAGTCTTATATGTTAACTTGTAAGAAGCTGGTCCTAATATTTTAGCAAATTCTCCATATTGTGACTTGTCTATCATTTCTCTGGGATGTTCTATTCTAACACCAACTGCAAAAGCTTTAGCTTTCATTTCAATATTTCTTTTCTTTAACATATAAAAAGTATCTCTTGCTGAATGCCCAATTGCTAAAACTACCACATTACTTTCAATCTTATCTTTATTATTAATTACTACTCCACAAATTTTATTATTATTAATAATTAAATCAGTAACTAAAGATCTAAATCTAAATTCTCCTCCCATACTAATAATTTTATTACGTAAATTTATAATAACTTTTCTTAAAACATCTGTTCCAACATGAGGGTGAGCATCATACATAATCTCTTTAGGAGCTCCACATTCTACAAATATTTCAAATATTTTCCTTCCTCTATTAAATTTATCTTTAACTAAAGTATTAAGCTTACCATCAGAAAAAGTCCCTGCTCCTCCTTCTCCAAATTGGACATTTGAATTTATATCTAATTTATTAGTATCAAAAAATTCATCTACTCTTTTTACTCTTTCTTCTACCCTATCTCCACGTTCTAAAATAATTGGCTTATAACCTGCCTCTGCTAAAAAATAAGCACAAAATAATCCTGCTGGTCCACTACCAACAACAATAGGCTGACTATTAAGTTTAATATCACCTGTAATTTTATATTCATATTCTAAATTAGGTGTAATAAAAACAGCATTAGATTTACATTTATTTAAAATTCTCTCTTCATTTAAAACTTCTAAATCTATTTCATATACATATAATATATTCTTCTTATCTCTAGCATCTATACTTCTTTTAACAATATTATAATTAATTATATCAGACTTCTTAATTTTCAATTTATTACATATTTTACCAATTAAATTATTACTAGTAATAGATACACTTATATTTCTAACTCTTATCACATAAATCATCTCCTACAAGTATCCCACTTAAAACAGCATTTTCTAAATTATAACCCCCACAATTCCCAGTAATATCTAATAATTCTCCAGTTATATATAAATTATTAATAAACTTAGATTCTAAATTAAAAGTATTAATTTCTTTTAAGCTTATTCCTCCAGAACACACTTGACTATGATTAAAATCAAGTGTTCCAATAATATTAAACTTAAATTTAGTTAAACAATCAATTAATTTATTTTTAGAATTAATATCTAAATCTTTATAATAACTATTACTATTTATATTTAATGAATCTAGAATCACATTAACTACTTTAATATTTAAAAAACCCTCTAATAAACTAAAAATATTTTTATCTACATGTTTCATACTAAAATCATTAAACCAATCATAAACATTATTCTTTATAAAAGGTAGAAAATTAACATAAATTACTTCACTACTATTTTTAAATAAACCTCTACTAATATAATAGCTTAAATTAAATATACATATGCCACTAAGACCATAATCAGTAAACTGAATTTCTCCTTGTTCTTTACTAACAAACTTATTATTTTCATATAAACTTACTTCTACTTCACTTCTAACTCCACTTAATTTTTTATTATATTTAGAATTACTTTTTAACTGAACAAGTGAAGGTAATACTTTAATAATATTATGTGAAAGCTTTTCTAAAAACCCATAGCCACTACCATCACTACCAGTTTTAGGATAAGCATAAGATCCAGTAGAAACAACTAATTTATCACACTCTAATTCATTATTAATGATGAACTTATCATTTCTCTTTTCTATATTTTTAACTAAATAATTATATCTAATAGAAATATTTTTCTTATTTAATTCATCTAACAAAATATCTCTAACAGAACTAGCCTGATTAGAATAAGGATAATAATAGCCATTTTTTATTCTAGGAATTATTCCCAAATAATCATAAAAATCTAATATCTTATCTAAATTCTTATTATTAATAATCTCTTCTAAAATATCCATATTACTACTATGAAAATTATTAATACTTCTATCTTCATTAAAATAATTACATCTTCCATTACCCGTTAATAATAATTTCTTTAATAATTTATCATTTCTTTCTAAAATAATAATATTATTTTTAGAATTAGCTACTCTAATTGCAGTAACAACTCCACTTACTCCACCACCAACAATAATAATATTACTCATAAATGCCTCCTAAACTATAAATATAATAACATAATTATAAAAATATTAGTATTGGTAAAACTAAATATATATAATATAATTAATTTAGGTGAGAATATGAAAAAAATAATAAAAAATAATAAAATATTAATAATAATTACAATAACAATACTAATATTTATAATATTACTATTAATAAAATATCATAATAATAAAACATTAAAAAATATTAATAAATCTTATAATAAATATATAATTATAAAAAAAGATACTAATATATATAATAGTAAAAAGAAAATAATAGGTTTAATTTATAAAGGTACACAATTAGAATTAACTACTTTAAAAAAGATAAATCTAAAAAATAAATACTTTAAAATAAAAAATACAAATTATTATATTTATTATAAAGATATTAAGAAAATAAAAAATATTAAAATATCTAAATTAAATCCTAACTATATAACATTAAATAGAAATTTAAAAACTAATAAAAAAATTACTTTATATAAGAATAATAAAAAATATCTTACTCTTAATAAAGGTATAAATTTACCTATAGAATATATGGATAATAATAATTACTATGTATATTATTTAAATAATATTCTATCTATAAAAAAATCTAAAAATATCATGGAATTATCAAATCTAAATTCAAAAAATCAAAGTACTAATAATATTAGTGTTTTATTATATGATAAGATTGCTGATACTTGTAATAATAATGATAATTGTATAAATAATATGTCTTTTATTGATCAAATTAATAAATTAAAAGAAAATAATTATTATACTATTACAAAAAAAGAATTTGATTTATTTTTAAGCAAACAATTAAATCTTAAAAATAAAGCTATTTTTATAATTACTAATAATTTAGATGATAATACAAAAATTCTTTCAAAGCAATTAAATATTAATATAGATAAATATGATAATAATAAATTAAATATTAATAATAAACCGGCAACATCATTAGAAAATAGTAAAATAAATACTTATCAAATAAAAAATTATTCTACTATCAGTAATATTTTAAAAATAGCTGAAGGACAAAATATACAAGAAAAGCCTATATCAAAAAAGCAAGAAGTAGCAGTACTAAATTATCATTTCTTTTATGATCCAACACTTGGTGAAGAATGCAATGAAGTAATTTGTCTTACTACCCAAAAATTTAGAGAGCATATTAATTACTTAAAAGAAAATAATTTTAAAATACTTACTATGGACGAATTTACAAAATGGATTTATGGAGAAATTGATGTTCCAGAAAACTCTGTTTTAATTACAATTGATGACGGAGCTATGGGTACTGGAAAACATAATGGTAATAAATTAATACCAATCTTAGAAGAATATAAAATACCCGCTACTCTTTTCTTAATAGCTGGTTGGTGGGATATAAATAACTATAGATCTGATTACCTTACTATTCAGTCTCATACTTATGATATGCATAAATATGGAAGTTGTGGAAGAGGACAACTTGTCTGTGCTAATTATGAAGAAGCAAAAACAGACTTAAAAAAGTCCCTTGATATAATTGGAAACAACACCTCATTCTGTTATCCATTTTATAGTTATGATGATGAAGCAATTCAAGCAATAAAAGATTTAGGCTTTAAAATAGCTTTTGCTGGTGGAAATAGAAAAGCAACTAGAAATAGTAATAAATATATAATACCAAGATACCCTATTCATGCAGATATTACACTAGAAGAATTTAAAAAAATTGTTAATTAGTAAAATATTATCCTATATTAAGATATAATAAGAAGTAATAAAAAAGGAAGTATTATATGGAAAAAATAACAAAACACAATTTAAAATTAACATTAAAATACACTAAAAAATATAAATGGAATTTTATTAAGTATATAATATTTAATATAATTATAGCTATACTTGGAGCTATTCTTCCACTAATTACCGCTCAACAAATATTAAAACTGACAAATGGATTATTAAAAGATTTATTAATGTTATCAATCTTAACACTAGTAATAGGTATAACAAATAAATTTTGTTATTATTTTGCAAGAACAAATGCTCAAAAATTTTCTATAAAAACATTAAAAAATATTCAAATAGATATGGCTAAAGAAATACTTAAATTAGAAACTTCAGAACTAGATAAAAAAACAAGTGGTGTTTTTATTGAAAGAATAACAAGAGATACCAGCAAAATAGCTGATATACTTCTTGAACTAAATACATCAATAACAGATGTAATAACAAATATAGGAATATTACTTGCTGTATTTGTAATAAATAAATACATGTTTATTTATTATGTAATAATAATAATTTTAGTATTTATATTAGAAATAGATAAAGCAAGAAGATGGAATGAATATGATAGACTATATAGAAAAACAGCTGAAGAAACAACAGGAATAATTGGAGAACTAGTACGAGGAATAAGAGATATAAAAGTATTAAATGCCTCTAAATCATTTCTAGGAATAGTAGAAAATAAAATAAATGAAGTAAATCAAGAAAGATATAATATGTCTAAAACAACTTTAAAATATGATTTAATAATAGGAGGAGTTAAAAATATAACTGAATTTTTAACTCTATTATTAGGAATATTTTTAATCAATATAAAAAATATATCAATTGCCAATTTCTTAGTTATTTTTACTTATAGAGGAAAAATATTAAATTTAATGTCTTATTTTAGTTTCATGCTTGAAGATTTAAAAGATTTTACTCTATCAGCAACAAGAGTATTTGAAATAATAGATTCTAATAAATTTAAAAAAGAAAGATTTGGTACTAAACATATAAATAAAATAAAAGGTTATATTGAATTTAGAAATGTTAATTTTAGTTATGATAATAATAGAAAAGTATTAAAAGATATTTCATTTAAAGTAAATGAAAATGAAATAGTCTCTTTTGTTGGTGCAAGTGGAGCCGGCAAATCAACTATCTTCTCCTTACTAGCAAAAATGTATAATATTAATTCCGGAAGTATATTAATAGATGGAATTAATATAAATGAATTAGATGAGGATTCAATAAGAGGAAATCTAAGTATTATTACTCAAGATCCATATATTTTTAATATGAGTATAAAAGAAAATTTAACCTCAGTTAAAGAAAACTTAACTGATGAAGAAATAGTAAAAGCTTGTAAATTAGCCTGTTTACATGATTATATTATGAGCTTACCAGAAGGATATAATACAATAGTTGGTGAAGGAGGTTTAACATTATCTGGCGGACAAAAGCAAAGACTAGCTATAGCTAGAGCCCTAGTTCAAAATACAAAAATAATACTTTTTGATGAAGCCACAAGTTCACTAGACAATGAAACACAAAAAAGTATACAAGAAGCAATAAATAACATGAAAAATAAATATACTATTCTTATAATCGCTCACAGATTATCAACAGTAATTAACTCAGATAGAATATTACTAGTTGAAGAAGGTAAAATAAGCATAGAAGGAACACATAAAGAACTACTAGAAAAATCAAAAACTTATAATAAATTATATAAATTAGAATTAGAAAAATAAATTTGAAGAAAATATAACTTCAAATTTTTATTTTAAAAAATATATTAATAATTATAATCTTTTACTAATATTTAAAAGTATACCCATACTTGCCATAGATATAAGTAAAGAACTACCCCCATATGAAATAAAAGGTAGTGTAACACCAGTTACAGGAATTAAACCAACTACTACACTTAAATTCATAATAGTTTGAAATAATAATTGAAAAATAATACCAAAAGCTAAATATTTAGAAAATAAATCATCAGTCTTAGTTGCGATACAAATACCTAAATAAAATAAAAGACTAAATAATCCCACAATAATAAATGCTCCAACTACCCCAAATTCTTCACAAATAATAGAAAAAATAAAATCTGTTTGCGGTTCTGGTAAATAAAAATGCTTCTGAATTGAATTTAAATATCCAGTTCCAAGTATTCCTCCTGGACCAATAGCATACAAACTTTGTATTATTTGAAAACCAGTTCCCAACTCATCTTTCCAAGGATTAATAAAAGCAGTAATTCTATTCATTCGATAAGGAGCAATTATAATCAATCCAATAACACCCAAAATACCAAATAATCCGCCAAATATAAAAAACTTAATAGAAACACCTGAAATAAATAAAATTGCTATTATAGAAGTAAATAAAATTAAATCAGTACCTAAGTCAGGTTGCAACATAATAAGACCAAAAAAAACAAAAGTAACACATAATATTGGAATAACTCCCTTAAAAAAATTATTAATATATTCTCTATTATTGCTTAAATACTTACTAGTAAAAATAATTAAACTTATTTTAGCAGCCTCACTTGGTTGAATACCAAGAGATCCAATACCAAACCAACTTCTACTACCATTTCTAACACTACCAATACCAGGAATTAAAACCAAAATAAGTAAAATAAAACTAACAAGTAATATATAATTAGAATATTTAAAATATAAATCAGTATTAATTTTAGAAATAAATATCATTAAAAATAATCCTATTATAAAAAATATTCCTTGATATTTTAAATAATGAAAACTATCATTAAATTTATATTCTGACCAAACACTAGAAGAAGAATAAATCATTAATAATCCAAATAAACATAATATAACAATAGTTATAAATAAAAGTTTATTTATCTTCATATTCTTCACCTAGTAAATTATATGTAAAAAAAAATAAATAAGAATAAAACTTATTTATTTTCTCCCTAAGCTTCTTTCTTAATAATATTAAAAATTACATAAAACATACCAATAATAACAATACTCCCTAATATATTAAATATATTATTTGATGTTTCAGGATTAATAAGATTTTCAATTGTTAAATTATTAGCTGTTGAAAGGACTCCAAAACTATATGAATCAATTACAGTATTTATAATTCTTGCATTACCATAAAATACCTCTATAACTTTCTATATTTTTCTTAAGAAAGCAACATAACATTTATAAGCTTCATATATATCTGATTTTGATGTTACTTCCCATGGAGCATGCATACTAAGTACACCTACTCCACAATCTATTACATTAACATTTTTATTTGCTAGAATATAAGCAATTGTGCCTCCGCCTCCAGCATCAACCTTACCCATTTCACTAATTTGAAATTTTACATTTTCTTCATCCATTATACTTCGTAGTTCAGCAATAAATTCTGCATTAGCATCATTTGATCCACTTTTACCACGAGCCCCAGTAAATTTACAGAATGAAACTCCTCTGTTAAATAAAGTATCGCATCTTTTATTATAAACATCATCATATAAAGGATCATATGCTGCAGTTACATCACTTGATAGCATCTTTGAATTTCTAAATACACGTCCTAATGTTGTTATAGAATCATGCCCTAAAAGCACACAAATTTCTTTTAAAGCATCTTCATAAAATGATGATTCCATTCCTGTTGCTCCAACACTGCCAATTTCTTCTTTATCTACTAAAATACAACTAATAGTCTTCTTACACCTATTAACATCAAGAAAAGCTTTTAATGAAGTAAAGGCACATACCTTATCATCTTGTCCATAAGCCATAACCATTGATCTATCAAATCCAAAATCCCTTGCTCTACCAGCTGGAGTTACTTCTATTTCACTAGATAAAAAGTCATCTTCATCAATATTATATTTTTCTTTTAAAATATTTAATATATTCTTTTTTACTAAATCTTCATTCTCTTTTGAATCTAATTTTAATGGAATACTACCAACTAATATATCAAGTTTATCTCCAGGTATTGCCTCACTAGCTTTCTTTTTCATTTGTTCATTTCCTAGATGTGGAAGTAAATCAGTAATACCAAATACTGGATCATCATCTTTCTCACCAATATTAATATTAATTTTCTTCCCATTTTTCTTTACAACAACACCATGTAAAGCAAGAGGTAAAGTAACCCATTGATATTTCTTAATTCCACCATAATAATGCGTATCAAAATAAGAAAACTCTTCTTCTTCATATAAAGGATTTGACTTTAAATCAAGTCTTGGTGAATCAATATGTGCTCCAAGTATATTAATACCTTTAGTAATGTCTTCATCTCCTATCACAAATAAAGCTACGCTCTTACCTCTATTATTAACAAATACCTTATCACCACTTTTTAACTTAATTTCATTTTCAATATAATAATCTAAATCCTTAAAACCTCTCCTTTCTGCTAAAGCTAATATATTATTAGTAGATTCTCTTTCAGTTTTACTATTACTAATAAATATTTTATATGCATCAGCTACCTCATTTAACTTAATAATATCTTTTTCAGAATAATTATTCCAAGCATTTGTCTTCATATCTATCCTCCTATATTGTTAGTATAGCACAATATAAAGAAAATTATAAATTAATGTCAACTAAATTGATAACTTATTATTATTTTGTATCACTTCATCAATATTATAATTATTTGTTACAAATATTCCCTTTTTAGTATCAAATAAAAATTCCTTAGAATCAGTTTTTTTATCAATATTACTACTTTCTTCAATATTCATTGGTTTAAAAAGTAATGGATAAGATTTGAAAAAAGTCTCAATTTTTTTATCAATTTGATATTGATTATACATTGAACCTTTAATAATTTTATATTCTATAGTATCTTCATCTAATTTATTATCAGAAATTAATTCTAACATATTAATAATAGTATTTTCATAATTATTTGATACATGAGCAACGATTGCTACTTCTTTTTTTCTACTATATAACAAAATTCCTGTACATGTAGCAAGACCTACTGTACCAATTATATATTGCTCTTCATTTGTTTTTTTTGCTTCATTCATATGTACTAAAATAATATTATTCATAATATTCCTCCTAAAAAGAAAAAAGTCTAAATAGACTTTATACCCAAACTCCAAATATAATACCAGCCATAGCAAATATTAAACCACAAACCCAAAATAATTTAACAATATCTGTTTCTTGCCAACCTAATTTCTCAAAATGATGATGAAGAGGAGTCATTAAAAATAGTTTCTTTTTAAATACTACTACCCAAAAAGTTTGAATAATAACTGATAAAGTTTCAATTACAAAAACTGACGCTACAACAAGTAAAGTAAGTTCTCTATGTGTTAGTATAGCAATTGCTCCCATAACAGCTCCAAGAGCAAGTGAACCTGTGTCACCCATAAAAACTTTAGCCGGATGGGTATTATAAATTAAAAAGCCAAACAAACTACCAACTAATATTAAACAAAAAATACCTATATCTTCAAAACCAACAGATAAAGAAATAAGAGCAAAAGCTATAAAAGCAACAGCCGAAAGTCCACCAGCTAATCCATCAAGTCCATCAGTTAAATTAACAGCATTACTAGCTCCAACTAAAACAAATAATATAGCTAAGCCATAAAGCCAACCCATTTCTAAGTCAATCTTTAATGTTCCAACAACCCAAGCTGTTTGACCACCATTTCGCATATAAATATAGAAAAAGCCAATAGCAATTAATACTTGCATCAATAATTTCTGATAAACTGTTAATCCCTCATTGTTACCTTTTCTAATTGATAAAAAATCATCTAAAAAACCAATAAAAGTATAACCTATAAATACTAGTAAAACTATTCCTAAATTAGATGTATAGCTTATTTTATCAGTTAAAATCAAAAAAATAGTTGCTAGAACAGTAGGAACAATAAATATTAGTCCTCCCATTGTTGGTGTGCCTTCTTTTTTTCTATGTGCTTCTCCAACAAACTCAGATATTCTCTGTCCAACACGTAATTTTTTTAATAATGGAATTAAAATTAAGCCTAAAATAGCTGAAGATAAAAATCCAATCATAATAGCAAAAGTTGCTTTTGTTAATAATAGCATGACTACTCCTCCATTTCTAACTAATTATATCATAAAAAAATCATTTTATTCCAAATTAGACAAAATTACATATAACTTTACATTTGATAATCCCCCCTAGTTAAAACCTTTACATTATTATCTTCTAAAACTTTTTTTTGCTCTTTCTTTAATTTATCCATTTCATACTCTTTTTCATTTAATTCACTTTTTATTTTATTTAAATTGTAAAGTAGTTCATCAGCTTCAGGAATAACTCCTAAATAATCTTTAAATTCTTTACTTAACTTATCAATCATCATATCAACTTGACTTGACGTTTTATAAAGTAAATCTGACGCATCATTAATTGATGCTAAACTATCTTCAATTTCTTCATGATAATCTTTTACTCTTATTACTTTATATTTTTTAGCAATCTTTTTTGGTTTTAAAACATTATTTAGGAAATATAAATATGCTGCTGTTCCAGCTGCCATTTTTTTAGCAGATCTTGGACCAGGAAGAAATAATTGTAAACTTAATAAATTAATTAACAATCTACTTTGTTTACTCATCACTTGAGTTTCATATTCAACTCTTTCAGTTATAGTTGTAGCATTCGCAACTTTATCTTCTAATTCTTTTAATAATAAATCTTGCTCATACTGGAAAGATAATAAATCATTATTAATCTTATCAAGATCATAATATTTATTTTTAAATTCAGCAAATTTAGTTTCTTTCTCTTCTAACTGAGCCTTTTTGTCATTTACTTTTTTATTTAAATCATATCTTTTTCTATCAAGTTCAACTATTTTTTTTGAAATTTCAATATATAAAGGAGAATCTTTAATATTAGAAATAGTCTTTCCATCATTAAATTCATTTAAATATTCTTTTATTATATAATAAATATAATTATCATCATACTTATCAATATCATCAATTTTTATTTTACTTTTCAATACTTCAAGTTTATCAATTACATCAGATAACTTATCTAAAATAATTTCTGCTTCTTTACTTAAAACTATATTATTACTATCAGAAACTAATACATTATATTCATATACCAAATGTCTTAAATCATATCTAATATCTTTTAATTTTGTTTCATAAGCATCAACTAATTTATGGGATTTTACTTTTTCTAAATTATTATCTATATTTATAGCATTATAATCTGTTAAAACATTATTTTTAGAATTATCCGTTAATTCAAAAATAGTTTCAGAAGTTTTTTTCTCTTTTTGTGTAAGCTCTTCTTGAATATTTGAATTTGTAGATGAACTTTCTTTAATAGTATTATTCTTATTGGGAATATTAATTGTTACTTTTTCTCCACTTGGTAAAATAATAACTTTCTGTTTATCAATAAGTTTTCTTTCTTTATTTTTTTCTGAATTATCAAATGACTCTTTTACTCTATTATCATTATTTTTATTTATCTCATAAGAAGTATCTTTTTTACTGTTATCTAAAAATGTTTTAATAGTTCCACCAATAAATGAAATTGGTAAAATTTTAATTAAAGAAATAAATTGCTTTTTCTTAACATTATTTTCTAACTCTTTTATTTCTTTTTCTTCTTCATATTGCTTTAATTTTTGCTTTTCTTTTTCTAGAATTTTTAATGTTCGCTTACGGTCATTTCTTCCACCCTTAACACCAATTGCCTCATTCATAGTATCACCAACCAGTATAATCATAACATAGTTTTTCTTCTTTTTATAAATTTTATTTTTATTTTAAGAATAATCTAATTTTACTACCAATTTCAACTTTTTCGTTTTCTTTTATACTTTGATAAGTTATAGTATCACCTTTTCCTTCAATAACTATTGAAAAATTACTTAATATTTCTTTAGCATCTTCAACATTCATACCAACAACATTTGGTACAACAACATATTGTTTATCATTCCATTCTAATTCTTTTTCTAATTCTCCATCCTGCTTTTTTATATCTAAAGCATCAATTATATCTAATAATATTCTTCTAGCAATAGGTGTAGTTGTATAACTTGAAAGCATAGCAGTATTTTTCGGATTATCAATTGCTAAATATAAAACAGCCTTAGGATCATTAGAGGGAACAACACTCATAAAAGACATAATATAATTATTAACTAAATATGAGCCATTATTGCTCTTTTGTGCTGTACCAGTTTTACCACCTATTCTATAGCCTTCAATATAAGCACTTTTTCCTCCACCTTGCGCAACTACACTTTCTAAGGCCAATCTCATAATATTACTGGTTTCTTTGCTTATTACTTTTCTTACTTTCTTTGGAGTGTTTTCTAAAATATTTATATTAGCCTTATCAGTTATACCTTTAACAATATATGGTTTATATAAAGTACCTCCATTAACTACAGCACTAACTGCCATTACTTGTTGTAACGTTGTCTATTAAATGAAACTTTCTACCTAAATTATCAGAGAATGTATTAACACTTTCTCCTGTTTTTATATAAATATCTAGTTTTATCTTTTTGTCCTTTTCTTTATAAACATAAATTCTATCAATCAATTCATTAAATATATCACTGAAACACTTATCATCAGTTAAACAATTATCTAACATCTTTTTTAGTTCCTTAATTTTATTTTCTATATAGTTTTTATCTTGCTTATTATTTTGTAATTCATTTAGTTTTGTTTGATTAGTAATTATTTCTTCATTAATTAAATCTATTTGTTTTTTATAATCTTCTTTAGATATATATTCTTCCATAACAAGTTCTAATAATTTATCTTTTTTATTATTAAACATTAAAGTTTTAGATTCTATATTTTTTATTTCAGATTCATTATTATTGGTTTCTAAATAATTTTTACAGTCATTTAATATTTCATCAAAAATATGTTTTCTTCTTTTGAATATTTTTTTAAACATATCTTTAAAAATGAGATCTAGTTCTTGTTCAAATACTCTAGGATTAGAGCAACCTTTTAAACTTTCTTTTCTATATACTTGGCACTCCCATACTGGATTATTTTTTCTTTTACCAGCTGATGATCTATGATAAGTTAAGTTGTGAGTCTCACAATAAATTTTACCGGAATATGTATATCTATTTTGAAATACTTTTTTATTTACGGCTCTGTTTGTAAAACTATCTTGCCTTTCCTTTAATTTTTTGTTAGCTCTATCCCATAGTTCTTCTGATACAATCGGTGGGACATTTTCGTTATCTTTATAAATAATCCAATCTGATTCATTTAATTTTTTCTTCTTTTTTGTACGGTAATCTAACACTTTCGTTTTATGGCCACAATAATATCCTTTATATTTAGGGTTTTCAATAATTCTAGTTAGTATTGTTGTATCTATTCTTTTACCATTTTTATTTTTATAACCTAAGCTATATAAATACTTTGATACTTTAGCTAAACCATCTGTAGTATTGGCATATCTATCAAATATAATTTTAATCATTTCGGCCTCTTTTTCATCAATTACTAATTTTCCTTTATCTTTTACATAACCATAGATATTAGAACACCCTAACACAGTACCACTATCAATACTTCTTTTCATACCGAAAGATACTCTTTCTGATAGTTTTCTCACTTCATCTTGGGCAATCGATGACATGATAGTTAGTCTAAGTTCAGAGTCAGGTAATATGGTATTAATATTATCGTTTAAAAAATAAACACCAACACCATCTTGCAGTAACTCCTGGGTATACTTAATACTATCTAAAGTGCTTCTTGAAAATCTGGATATTTCTTTCGTTAATATTAAATCAAATTTATGATTTTTAGCATCTTCAATCATTCTTAAAAATTCTTCACGTTTATTAACTGATGTACCACTAATACCTTCATCAATATATGAACCTATAAACTGCCAGTTAGGAACTTTACTTATATAATCATTAAAAAAAGATATTTGGGCAGATAGAGAGTGCAACTGCTCATCTTTATCTGTTGATACTCTGGCATAAAAACAGACTCTTAATTTTAATTCTTGCAAAGGAACACCTTTCATAATATTATTCCTAACTGTATATAAGTCCATGAGTTACCTCCTAAGTTAATATTTTGTAATTATCAATATTATTTATATAATCATCATCAATTTTACTTTTTTCTAACGTAAGTTTATTCATTAATTTGTTAATACAAAAGTTATACATTCCATCATCTATAACACTTGTTCTTTTTAAGTATTCAAGTAGTTTGATACTTGTTTCTATTTCAATTATTCTAGATGGGAGATTATTTATTGTTTTCATATATTTTGTCCTTTCTTTTAAGTTTATTTTTATAAAAACTAAAAAAGAACTTAAGGTAATAAGTTCTACAAAAATCGAAAACTTAATACCTTATAAGGACAAAATTAGACTAAACTATTATCCGAAATATTAAGTTTTCAAATAACAATTTAGTTTTTTAATATTTAATATTTTATAATCATTCTAGCAATTTCATAGCCATCAACATTATCTGGTAATAATTCATCATGTTCTAAAATTAAAAATATTTCTGCAACTATATCTATCTTTTTTTTAAAAGATAACTTTTCAAATAAAGGTATCACACTTTTATATTCTTTTCGATAAAGATGATAAAGTTTATATGTATGATTCCAATATTCTTTTAGTTTAGTTACTAAATCATGGTAACCAATACTACTTGGATTAAATATATCAATACAAATACTATCATCTAATAAATCAGGATTAGTTTCATTTAAACTATTAATTTGACCACAATCCCATAAGTTTAAAGCATAACTGATAAATTTAAGTTTATTTTCCTTATCCAGTTCATTTATTTTTTCTGTTATTTCTTTAACCTCATTACTAACATTTTTTAAATACATATTAAGCACATCCTCGTATAATCAATCTTATAGAAATGTTCATTCTATTTGATTGATCCTTTCTATTTATATTTTTCGAGTTATAATAACTCTTGCCTGTGGATTTGTCGTTCACATCCTACAGCTTTGACTG
>Ga0256404_1001762_pt1 | contig 50569 bp, 41 predicted proteins | sample RumenRJG_01DNA_FD_185990 | JGI IMG/M metagenome (GOLD analysis project Ga0256404, IMG submission 185990) | Bovine rumen microbial communities from Lethbridge, Alberta, Canada - RJG_01 | ecosystem: Host-associated > Mammals > Digestive system > Stomach > Rumen | place: Canada: Alberta | collected...
ATATTCCTACTGGGCATATGGTGTTACTGTTAGGTGGATCCGGTGCTGGTAAGACAACTTTTATTAATGCGGTTAATGGCTTTGAAAAGGCTGATGCAGAAATTATTCTTGACGGTAAAAATATGTATACGGACTATAACAAGATGAAGCATAATGTTGGCTTTGTCCCTCAGCCTCAAATGATGAGAGATAAAGACACTGTAAAGAAGACCTTATACGATGCAGCTGAGATAAGACTTGCCATAGACATTCCCCGTAGCGACAAGATTGCACGTGTTAACGAAGTAATGGATATTTTTGGACTTCTTCCAATTCAGGATAGCTTAGTTGAGAAGCTTTCTGGTGGTCAGAAAAAACGTCTATCTATTTGTATGGAGCTTTTATCGAATCCCGCATTATTTATATTAGATGAACCTGATTCTGGACTTGATGGAGTAATGGCCAGGGAGTTGTTTGCAAGATTAAGAACAATAGCTGATGATAATAAGATAGTTATTGTAATAACCCATAGTCCTGATAGAGTTGTTGACTTCTTTGATGATGTTATTGTATTGGCAAAAGACAGTAATAGGATAGGCCGATTGGCTTTCTTTGGTACCATTGATGAAGCGAGAGGATTCTTCGAAAGAGATTCTATGGATGAAATCGTTAAAACTGTAAATCAGGTTGAAGAAGGTGGAGATGGTAAGGCTGATGATTATATAGAGAAATACGCAAGGATGGTTCAAAATGGCTGATTCTAATCATAATGACTCAACTAATAAATTGAACATACGATATATGGGAAGGCTTGGCCAGGCTGTTGTTTATTTTGGCAAGTTTGTTAGAGTATTTATATATCAAAATGATTGGATTACTCTCCCTATGTCTGCTCTGATAGCAGGTCTTGTGTCATTGGCATTAGGAAAAGATTTTGGAGTAACGAAGGAAGGCACTTTGATGGGTGTCTTTGCCCTCGTTTGCGTCTGTCTATGGAATGGTACATTTAATTCTATTCAGATAATATGTCGTGAGCGTGACGTTGTTAAGAGAGAACACAGGTCAGGATTGCACATTTCTTCATATATCATGGCCCACATGACTTTTCAGGCTATTATTTGCCTTTTGCAATGCATAATAACCTTAATGACGGCTTCTATTGTTGGCATGAAAATATCTGGAGATGGATTGTATTCTTCTTCTCTTATAGTAGATGTACTAGTTACTTTGTTTTTAGTAACCTATGCGGCAGATATGTTGGCGCTATTTATTTCGGCATTAGTTCGAACAACTACAATTGCCATGACAATTATGCCGTTTTTGCTAATATTTCAAATGGTATTCTCCGGTGGACTTTTCCCATTGCCTGATAATATCACTTTTATTTCGGCTACCACAGTATCAGCTCCTGGATTTGATGCCTTAGCATCTCAGATGGATGTTAATAATATGTCATATAAAGCTGTTGACAGTATGATGAGTGCCTTAGAGAGTTCTGAGATGGATTTAGATATTAAGGGCTCAGACATTATCGATATGCTTGCAGATGAAAGTAATGAAAGTGTAAAACAGCTAAGGTCAATTAAGGTTGGCGGTCAAATGACTGCTGAAGAAGCCTGCAGGATGCTTTTATATGATGATAAGTTCGCAGAGCTTAGGAAAAAACCACTAATTAGCAGAATTACAATTGGTGATGTGTTAGAAGAGGTGTCAAGTAGCACGGAGCCTAATATTGTTAGAATAAAAGAAACTACAATAGGTGGCGCAACAAGCTTGCGTGATGCTATTAATAATATTATGTCAGATGATGATTTTATTGATATTAGAAATAGTGAAATAGTTAAAGGTGTAACTCTTAGTGGTTTATTCTCAGCTATTTTAGCTATTGGTGATGATATTGAATTTGTAGGTGAAATGCTTGATACAAGAGTTGAAGCCTTTGTTAATATTGGTGAATTACTTGACTTTGTCAGAACTGATGATAACTTTAGTGTCTTAAATAACGTTACGTTATTAGATGATACATCTATTGGAGAAGCCCTTAGAATTCTAATGAATACTAAGAGTCTTAGAGATAATCTTAATACTGATTTATCGTATTATACGACAGTAGGTGAGATAATTGACTATCTTAACAATAATCCTGTAGGAGATGAATACAAGGACACTACAATAGTCTATCATGTCAAATTCAAAGATGTATTAGATAAGCTTGGCAAAGACAAGCTGTTAAAAATTGTTGAAAAAGGTGCTACGACAGATCTATTTAGTAATGATTATGAACATTCTAGAATAAATATTGCGTCTGATTGGATACACCTTCTTGTTATTATCTTTGTAAGCTCTATTGTATCTATTATTGCATTGGAATTTATTGATAAGGATAAGCGATAAAAATATAAACCTAAATTAATTGGAGACATAACTAAAATGAATAAAAAAGAAAAAACTATGAATAATAATTCTAAATTATTTGTTGGAATTGATGTTGGCTCTACAACTACTAAGATTGCGCTTCTAGAAGATGATAATATTGTTTTTTACAAGTATATTCGTCACTTTGCGAGACAAAAGGACAGCATTCTTAAGCTTTTAGAAGAAATCAAATCTTTAGTTGGTAATAAGAAGCTTAGAATATGTATGACTGGAAGTGGCGCCAGAGAACTGGCAAAGTCTGTTGATATTCCATTTACACAAGAAGTTGTTGCTAATTCTTTGGCACTAAAGAAGGAATATGACAGCATTGGTACAGCAATTGAATTAGGCGGTCAGGATGCTAAGATTATCTTCTTTAAAGAGGATGAAGAAGGTGAAAATGATGTCTATGATATGCGAATGAATGGAAGCTGTGCTGGTGGTACAGGTGCATTTATTGATGAGGTGGCATCAGTTCTTGGAATTGAGCCTGCCAATATGAATGCATTAGCAAAGCAGGGCAGAAGTGTATATGACATCTCTGGTCGTTGTGGCGTATTCGCTAAGACTGACATTCAGGCACTTCTTAATCAGGGCGTTAGCAAGGCAGATATTGCACTTTCTAGCTATCATGCAATTGCTAAGCAGACAATAGGCGGATTGTCTCAAGGCTTGGATATTACTGCTCCTGTAGCATTTGAAGGTGGTCCTTTAACATTTCATCCTATGCTAGGAAGCGTATTTGCACAGAGGCTTGATCTTAAGAAGGATGAGATTCTCGTGCCTGACCATCCTGAAATGATGGTTGCATTGGGTGCTGCCTTAAGTATTAAGCAGATTCATTTCGAGGCAAAATATTTAACATACAACGAAGTCCTTAAGAAAATACAGTCATATTCTGTAAATGATTCAGATAATGGCAATGGTATGCTGTATTTTGAATCTGATGCAGAAAGAGAAGCTTTCTATAAGCGCCATCCTAAGAAGGAATTGCCTAATTACCAGCCAAAGATTGGCGAAACAGTTGAGGTATTTCTTGGTATGGATGCTGGTAGTACCACAACTAAGCTAGTTCTAATGGATGCTAATGATGATAGTATAATTGATTGTTATTATGCGTCTAATGAGGGAAGCCCGCTAGATGTAGCAAGGCAGGCCCTTCTTAATATTTATGACAAATACGATAAAGCAGGGGCTAATCTAATTATAAAGGGTGCTGCATCTACTGGTTATGGGGAGTTTTTGTTCTCTAAAGCATTTCGAACAGAATCTCATATTGTAGAGACAGTTGCTCATAGCTTGGCCTCTTCAAAATACGTTGATAATCCTTCATTTATTCTTGATATTGGTGGTCAGGATATGAAGGCTATATGGCTTGAAAATGGCATAATTACTAATATTGTTGTTAATGAAGCTTGTTCATCAGGATGTGGTTCATTCCTTGAGAATTTTGCCAAGACACTTAATATTGAGACTAAGGATATAGGAGAAAGTGCATTTTCTTCTAAGACTCCTGCAAGCTTAGGCAGTCGTTGTACTGTATTTATGAATAGTAGCATTATTACAGAGCAGAGAAACGGCAAGAAGCCTAATGATATTATGGCAGGACTATGCAGGTCTATTATTGAAAATGTGTTTACTAAGGTAATTCGCGTTCCTAATATAGATTCACTAGGAGAGAAAATAGTAGTTCAAGGCGGTACTTTCCAAAATGATGCCGTTCTTCGCGCAATGGAGCAGTTTGTAGGTAGAGAAGTTATTCGCGCTCCATACGCAGGCCTTATGGGAGCCATTGGCTCTGCTATGAAGGCTAAGGAAGAAGCGTCTAAGGAAGGCTATGTAAGAACATTTCTGACAAAGGATGAACTAAGAGAGTTTACTTACAAGCAGGTAAATAATGACCCTTGTCCTTATTGTACTAATCATTGTAAGAGAGCTATTCTTACTTTCTCTACAGGTGGTAGCTTCGTAACTAATAACCGTTGTGAGAAGGGTGAGGTTATTGGTAATCCTAAGGATGAAGATACAAGAAAGAAGATTAAGGAGATTAATAATCTAAAGGATAAGACACCTAATCTGTTTGACGTTAGATACGAATTGCAAAATAAAGATTATCCTTATGAACAATTACAGGATAAGCAAAAGGAAGTAATTGGTATTCCTAGAGTATTAGCCTTTTGGGAGGGTATGCCATTTTTTAGAACATTTTTTGCTTCACTAGGATATGAGGTTAAGATATCTCCTCTTAGCACAAGAACAATATATGAAGATGGTATTCATGCTGTGGCATCTGATACAGAGTGCTTTCCGGCTAAGCTGGTTCATGGTCACATTAGAGAACTAATTAAGATGGGCGTGGATCACGTGTTTATGCCATCTATTGTTGTTATGCCTTCAGAGAATACAGAGAAGACAAGCTTTTCGAGATGTGCACTTGTTAAGGGATATCCTATTGTTATTCATAACTCAGATAATCCTGAATATTATGCATCTGTTCGTTTTGATGCTCCTTACTTTTATTGGTATTCTACGGAAGATATAGTAAAGCAGCTGTGCGACTTTATGCATGAGACCTTTGGAACTGATACTAATGTATGTAAGAAGGCTGTTGGATTTGCCTTAGATGCACAATCACAATATGATAAGGAATTAAAGGAAGCTGGTAGCAAGGTTATAAAGCAACTTGAAGAAGATGATACATTTGCCGTAGTTATGGCAGGCAGACCATATCATAATGACCCACTTGTTAATCATGAGCTTCCTAAGATGTTATCGGATATGGGAGTTGCAGTGCTTACTGCTGACTCCCTTCCTGAACTTCCTGAGGTTGAGCTTCGTAAATCAAGAGTTGATATTGTAAATAATTTCCATGCAAGAGTATTAGGAAGTAGTATTCTGGCTGCCCAAAGTCCTAATCTTGAATATATTCAGATTGTAAGCTTTGGCTGTGGGCACGATGCAGTTCTTTCTGACGAGGTGGTTCGTCTTATGAAGGAGACAAGCAATAAGGCGCCACTTATTCTTAAGGTTGATGAGAGTGACGCTCAAGGCCCTCTTAGAATCAGGGTTCGTTCCTTTATTGAAACTATTCTAAGAAAGCGTGCCCTTAATAAGACGCTTGAAGTCAAGGAATTACCTGATCCTTATGAAGTAAAATTCACGAAGAAGGAGCGTAAGGAGAAGATTGTTCTAATTCCTAACAGTTCGCATGCTTTTTGTATGATTATGTCTGCTGCGTTTAGGGCCCAGGGCATTAAGGCGGTGCCACTAGATGTGGGGCGTAATGAAGCAATACGTTTAGGTAAGAAGTATACACATAATGATATATGTTTCCCGGCTCAGATTGTAATAGGTGAGATTCTTGGAGAACTTACCAGTGGCAAATATGATAAGAGCGAAGTAGCAGTCGGAATGGCGAAGTATCTTGGCTGCTGTAGATTACCGCATTATGCCACAATTCTTAGAAAAGCTCTTGATGATGCTGGTTTTGAAAATGTTGCTATTATGACTAATGATGATGTAGATTATCATGAATTGCATCCTGGATTTAAGATTAGTGCTACAACTATGCTTCGCGTATCAATCTCTCTTCCTATGATTGATACATTAGAAGAGATATTACGAAAGAAGCGCCCTTATGAGAAGGTAAAGGGAGCAAGTGATAAAGCATTTGAAGAAGCAATTACTGTCTTAAGCGAATCTATTGGTTCTTCTGGAACGCTTGGAGCAATATCTGGCTTCAAAAAGGCCCTTAAGATTATGGATGCCGTTGAATATGATGACAGTATTAAGAAGCCGCAGGTTCTTATAGTAGGAGAGTATTTGCTTAACTTCCATCCAGGTGCAAATAATGACATAGAGCGTTACTTAGAAAGTAATAATTTCGAGATAATTGAAGCTAAAATGACTGATGTTATTCAAAAATCATATTTCTGTCAAGGTAAGCAGATTGAGGAATTCAAGGTAAAGCGTGACAGTGCAACTAAGTTCTGGTCATTTATTGCTAATCATTTCTTTGATTTTGCCCATAAGCTTACGGACAGACTTGCCAAGGATGAACCACTTCATGATAAGTCAGTTCTACTTAATGATTTGTCGAAGGAAAGTGATGAGGTTATACATCATACATTTGATACGGGTGAAGGAATACTTATTCCAGCGGAAATAATTCATTATGCTTCTAAGGGATGTAAGAATTTCGTTATATTACAGCCGTTTGGATGCCTTCCTAATCATGTAATTGGCAGAGGAATATGCAAAAAGCTCAAGGAAATGTTCCCTGATATCGAGCTTCTTCCATTAGACTATGACCCTGATGTTAGCTTTGCTAATATTGAGAATCGTCTTCAGATGCTAATAATGAACCAGAAGACATCAGCTCCTCGTAGTGAAATCAAAGAAGTTATTGATAATAGGGAGGTAAGAAGTGCATAGATAGTATCTAATATAGATTATGTGCTATATAAAAAGGTTTGTATAAAAAGTAGAATTTGCATTATTTCTATGTTATACTTTATTTTAGTGAATTTTTGAACGTAAATATTTAAGTAAAATATATTTTTGGGAGGAGATATATTATGGAAAAGAATAACGAAGTATTTAAGACAACAATGGGTTCTATGTTCGATGGTATGGATGGATTCTTATCTACTAAAACCGTAGTAGGAGAGCCTATTAGAATCGATGATACCATTATTTTGCCACTTGTAGATGTGTCTTTCGGTATGGCTGCTGGTGCACTTACTGATGATAAGAAAAATGATGGCGCAGGTGGAATTGGTGGTAAGCTAACACCTTCTGCTGTTATTGTTATTCATAATGGCACTACAAGACTTATGAATATATCTACTCATTCAGGAATTGATAAGATTCTTGATATGGTTCCTGATTTTGTTGATAGATTTGCTAATAAGATAGCAGATAAGAAGGAAGCTAAGGCTAATGGTGATAAGGGTAAAGACCCTGCAGCAAGAGAAGCTGCTGCTGAAGAGATAAGAGAGATGGTAAGCGAATCAGTTGAAGAAGAGGTAAAATAATGGATGTTGTAGGTATTATAATAGATATTATATTATGTCTATATTTTAATTCGTCTAATGTTATATCTATAATTATTATTAGTTTATTTATTATAGGCGCGGCTCTTATGTTGAAGAAATCCGGCTCAAAATGGTGGATAGCGCTTATCCCTTGGTATAGGGAATATGAACTTGCCCGTTGTGCCAATTGTGAGTCTGACGGAAGAGTATATGCTTTCTTAATGTTCATCAATGCTGTTGTAATGGCCTTAGGCGAATTGTTTAGATATCATTTATACGCTGACGATTTTGATGCTATTATGCCTGTCTTTGCGGTGATTGATGCAGTTTTTCTTTTACCTTTCTTTGTGTATAATTGGCGTATATTTGAAGGCTTTCGTGAATTATATAACTCAAGTAAATGGTGGAGAATAGTATATCTTCCTGTTTCATCTCGTTTTATTGTTATGTTCTATTGGGCGCTCAATAAGAACTGTCAGCCAAGATATAAGGTTGATGACCTAAAGAAAGAGATGGAAAAGCTCGCTAGGCACGGGTCTGTTGCTGTAATGAAAGAAGGCCTTACCGTTAACCTTAATGAACGAGTTGCGAAGGGATTTTTAAAGTCTAAGAAATATCTTCTTAAAGATATTCACTTAGCAATTCCCGCAGGCCATATGGTTCTTCTTCTCGGTGGTTCGGGTGCAGGAAAGACAACGTTTCTTAATGCTGTTAACGGATATGAGAAAGCAGATGCAGAAGTCATTCTTGAAGGTAAGAATGTATATTCCGAATATAAGAATATGATATATGAACTTGGCTTTGTTCCTCAACAACAAATGATGCGTAACAAAGATACAGTTATTAAGACAGTAAGAGATTATGCGGAACTAAGACTTCCCAAGAACCTTAGTAAAGAAGAACGCAATAAGCATGCCGATGAAGTAATGGATATCTTTGGTCTTACTCCGGTTAAGGATAATCTTGTAGGAACTTTGTCAGGCGGTCAGATTAAGAGACTTTCTATTGCGATTGAATATTTGTCTAATCCATCACTATTCATCCTTGATGAGCCTGATTCGGGATTAGACGGTGTTATGGCAAGAGACTTATTTGAGAGATTAAGAAAAGTTGCCGACTCCGGACGAATTGTTATTGTTATTACACATAGTCCTGACAGAGTAGTCGACTTATTTGATGATGTCATCGTACTTGCTAAGGATAGTGCCAGAACCGGTCGTCTTGCATATTACGGTAGTATAGAAGGCGCAAGAGAGTTCTTCGAAAGAGATCGTATGGAAGAAATAGTTAAGCGTATTAATCAAGTTGAAGAAGGCGGAGACGGCTTAGCTGACGATTATATTTTAAAATATGCTGAGGTACAACAGAATGGATAATAAAAATGATGTTAATGAAAATGTAGCGCTTAAGATTCGCCATGCCGGCGGATTTGAACAGATTAAGATATATCTTGGCAAGTGTATAAGAATGCTCAAGTTCCAGAATGACTGGGTAATGATTGTGATGGCTGTTTTGGTGGCTCTTCTTGTTGGATTCGCTCTAGGTGGTGATTTTCGTGTAACAAGGGAGGGAACTTTAACAGGTGGATTTGCACTTGTATGTGTTTGCCTTTGGAATGGTTCTTTTAATTCAATTCAGGTAATATGTCGAGAAAGAGATGTAATTAAGAGAGAACATCGTTCGGGAATGAAGATATATTCGTTTGTTTTAGCACATATGATATATCAATTGCTTCTTTGCTTTTTACAATCTCTTGCATCTGTTATTACATTTTATAATGTTGGATTCAACTTTAACGGAGAAGGAATTGTAACACCTTGGTTAATCGTTGATATCGGCATTACATTTTTGCTTATTACATATGCTGCTGATATGCTTTCGCTTTTTATCTCATCATTGGTTAAGAATACGACAGCAGCTATGACAGTTATGCCTTTTATATTGATTTTTCAATTGATATTCTCCGGTGGATTGTTCCCACTTCCGAATGTAGTTAAGCCGCTTACGTATCTTACGATATCGAGCCCGGGATTCAAAGTAATATCGACCGAGACAAATGTTAACGATTTACCGTATCAAGCAATTACCGATATGCTTGATATGGTTGATGATGTTGAATTCGATGTCGAACTTACTGGTGCAGAAATAATAGATATGCTTTCTGATGAAAGCAATGAAAGTGTGAAGGAACTTAGAGAAACTAAGGTTGGCAAGACAATGACTGTTCGTGAGATAACAGATATTGTTCAAAGTGATGATGAATTTGCTGATCTTAGAGGCGAGACTATAATTGACAGAATAACTCTTGGCAAAGCCTTAAATGAAGCAAATAAGGGATCTGCATCAAAGGGTTACAATACAGCAGCAATTCCTAATACACCAATTACTGTTGGCGACGTGTTTAACTTCATTCAAAATGATGAAAGTCTAAGTGATGTAAGAAATACAACTCTAATTGAGCCTGTTACAATAGGTGCGGCACTTAAGATGTTAAAGGATTCTAATAGTAACGTCTTGAATAAAGAGGTTAAGTATTATACTACTATTGGTGAAGTGCTTGATTCTCTTAAGGAGAGTGGCGATTTAGAGAATTATAAGGGTAAGACTATCGTATATCATACTAATCTGGGTAAAGTCTTAGACAAGGTTGGTAGAGATGAGACTCAGATTCGAGTTGAAAGAGAAGCTACCAAGTCAATGTATAACGCAGATTATGACCCTACTGTTCGTAATGTAGTTATGAACTGGATTCATCTTGGAATATTCATATTACTATTTAGTATTGCATCTATGATTTCGTTATTATTCGTAGATAAGGATAAGAGATAGAATAATTATTATACAGGATTTATTTAGGCATCTAACCTTGTGTTAGGTGTCTTTTTTATGCATATATAGTGTGGGGTGTGGGCGTTAGATATATACTGATGTCGGTAGCTCTTCACTAAGAATATGTAAGTAATTAATACATAGTGTCTAAATCTTTGATCGTAAGGAATCCTCCCACAAGTGGGTCCCTCCTTACGACATATGACAGGAACCGGCAGTCAAACTCACCTTCCGGGTTCGAACAGTGACCGCCTATTTGCGACATCCTGTCGCAAATTTCCTTCAATGAATTAATTACTAACATATTCTAAGTTTGAGCTAATGTCATCAGTATATATCTAACGCCTCACACCCACGCCCACATAATAATAAAACATATACACTTAGAATAAATTATGTATGTTATAATATGTCGTAAGGAGGGACTCGGCGAAGCCGGGAGGATTCCTTACGACTGGTAATTTATATAAAATGTAGATAATTACAGTCATTAATCAATATGGGGGTAATACGTCATATGAGTAATTTTGCTTTTATGAAAAGTCATTGGGAAGATTTGGCTAAATTAGGAGATTTATCTGAAAAATATGTATATTCTGATCCTAATACATCAATAATCAAACAAGGTATGCTTGCTGAAATTATGGTTAAGTATATGCTTGCATATGATGGAATAGCTGAACCGGAATATGATAATACTCATGCTAATAGAATTAATCTATTAAAACGAAATGATTTGCTACCAGTAGATATTAGTAATATATTATTTATTCTTAGAAAAGCGCGTAATTTAGCTACGCATGAAGCATCAGATGATAAAAATAAAGCTTTAGAGAATCTTGAACTTTGTTTTGAACTATGTGTATGGTATATGCAGACTTATGGTGATTATGACTTTGAACCAGAAAAATATGTATCGCCGGTTGATTATGAAGTTAGTATTGAAGAGCTTGAGAAAGAGAATAAAGAATTAGAAGAACTTAATAAAAAACTATCAGAAGAGATTTTACAGATACAAAGTAATGGTAAAGCTAATAGTGACCGTAGGTTTATAGCATATAAGAAAGCGCCTAATATTCATTTAACTGAGGCGCAGACAAGAGAACTTATAGATGAACAGCTTCGTCAAGTGGGTTGGGAAGCTGACACTACTAATCTTAGGTATTCTAAAGGAGTAAGACCTGAAAAAGGAAGAAATATTGCTATTGCAGAATGGCCAACAGATTCTAAAATCACAAAAGGCGGTTATGTTGATTATGCTCTATTTATAGGCGAAAAGATGGTAGCTGTGGTAGAAGCTAAGAGAAAGCATAAGGATATATCATCTGTTATTGATGAACAATGTAGGGATTATGCTAGTAATATTAAGTCGGAACACAGTAAATATGTAATAAATAAATATGGCAAATACTATGTACCATTTCTTTTTGCAACTAATGGCAGAGAATATATCAAGCAATATGAAGAGAAGTCTGGCGTATGGTTTTTAGATACCAGAGAACAATTTAATGCACCAAAGGCTCTTTCCTTCTGGCCTTCTCCTGAAGGTATGAAAGAAGACTTGGAGCGTGATATAACAAATGCAGACAAACAATTGGCTTCAACAGGATATGAGATACTTGAAGTTCCTGATGGATTGGCTCTTAGATATTATCAAATTGAAGCTATTAAGGCTACTGAAGAAGCAATTGCCAATAAGCAAAATTCGATTCTTCTAGCTATGGCAACGGGAACTGGTAAGACTAGAACAGTTCTTGGAATGATATATAGATTCTTGTCTGCAAGAAGGTTCAAAAGAATTCTTTATCTTGTTGATAGAACAGCTCTAGGTGATCAGACTATGGATACATTTAAAGAAGTTCGCCTTGAAGATTTAAAGACATTGAATCAACTATATGATATTAAAGATTTGGGCGAGAAGGAATTTGAAAAGGATACAAGAGTACATATTGCTACAGTACAAAGCCTTGTTAAAAGAATTCTTTATAACGATTCAGATAGTAAGCTAGGTGTATCTGATTATGATTTAATAATAGTTGATGAAGCTCATAGAGGATATATATTAGATAAAGAAATGGTGGAGAGTGATGTCCTCTATCGCAATCAGGATGATTATAGAAGTAAGTATAAAGCAGTTATTGATTATTTTGATGCTGTTAAGATAGCACTTACCGCTACGCCAGCTCTTCATACTACTGAAATATTTGGTATGCCTGTTTATGAATATGGTTATCGTAATGCAGTAATTGATGGATATCTTTGCGACCATGACGCACCACACTATATCAAAACTAAGCTTAGTGAAGAAGGAATAACAATAAAAGCTGGGGATGTGGCTCCAATATATGACCCTAATACTCATGGATTAATAAATAGTCCGGAACTTGAAGATGATTTACATTTTGATGTTGAGGATTTCAATAGAAGGATTATTAATGAGAACTACAATAAGACTGTATTAGAAGAGATTGCGAAGGATATTGACCCTAATGAACCTGGGAAAACGCTTATCTTTGCTGTAAATGATTCTCATGCTGATATGGTTACACATATTCTGAAAGATTATTATACTGCGCAAGGTGTCAATCAGGAAGCTGTTATGAAGATTACAGGGTCTATTGAGAATGGCAACCCTGTTAAAATAAAAGAAGCAATTCGAAGATTTAAGAACGAGCAAAATCCTAATATTGTTGTTACAGTTGACCTTCTTACAACAGGAATTGATGTGGAAGAGATCGTTAATCTTGTATTCCTAAGAAGGATTCGTTCTAGAATTCTCTTTGAACAGATGTTAGGTCGTGCAACGAGACTATGCCCGCAGATTGGCAAATCCCATTTCGAGATATATGATGCTGTTGGAATATATGAGGTGCTTGAAAAAGTATCAACTATGAAGCCTGTAGTAGCTAATCCTAAAGTGACATTTGGCGAACTTATTGATGGACTTGATGCATTAGAAACTGATGGAGAGAAGAGCAATCAGATTGATATGATTATTGCAAAGATTCTGCGAACTGCAAGAAGAATGTCTGATGAGAATAAGGAACAGTTTGCTTCTCTTAGTGGTGGAAAGCCTGTAGAAAAATTTGTTAATGAATTAAAGGAACAACCAATAGATATAGCTGTTGAAAATGTTAGAAAGCATAGGGCCGCATTTCAGTATGTAAGAAGTGAGCATCAATCTAATCCGGTGTATATTAGTGGAGAAGATGATGAATTACTAGAACATACTAGAAGCTATGGAGATATTGAGAATCCTAAGGATTATCTTGAGGAATTTCATGAATTTGTAGATAATAATATGAATGAGATTGCAGCTCTTAATATCATTGCTACAAGACCTAGAGAGCTTACAAGGTCAGAATTAAAAGAACTTCGACTCATTCTAGATCGTAATAATTTCTCTGAAACTATGCTTAATACTGCACATTCTCAACTGACTAATGAAGAAATTACTGCTGATATAATAAGCTTTATTAGGCAGAAAAGTATAGGAGATCCTTTGATTAGTAAAGAGGATAGAATACATGGAGCTATAGATAAAATGAATAAAGCACATCCTAATATGAGTAAGGTTCAAAAAGGATGGCTTGATAAGATAGAATCATATCTAAAAAAAGAAACTGTACTTAATAGAGAATCATTTGATGCAGAAGCTTTTAAGAATAAAGGTGGCTTTAATGCAATTAATAAAGCTTTTGACGGCAAGTTAGATGATGTTATTGAAGAGATTAATATAAATATGTATTCTGCCTAGCTTAAAACTCTAATGATATAATTAGAGTAATCACAATATATTGGAGGATTAATACAATGACAAATAACGAGATTGTCGCTAAACTGTGGAATCTGTGTAATGTTCTTCGTGATGATGGAATTACATATCATCAATATGTTACTGAACTTACATATATTCTTTTTCTTAAGATGGCAAAGGAAACAGATTCTGAAAAGGGAATTCCCAAAAATTATCGTTGGGATGTTCTAAAGAGTAAGGACGGTCTTGAATTAAAGAAATACTATGAAGAGCTACTTCGAGTATTAGGTGAGGAGTGTAGCGGTCGTATACAGGAAATTTATAATGGTGCGCGTAGTAATATAGAAGAGCCTGCTAACCTTAAGAAGATTATTACTAATATTGACGGTTTGGATTGGTATTCTGCAAAGGAAGAAGGATTAGGCAATCTGTATGAAGGTCTGTTAGAAAAAAATGCTAATGAAAAAAAATCAGGGGCCGGTCAATACTTTACACCAAGAGTTCTTATTGATTTAATGACAGAATTAATTGCCCCTAAGGCAGGAGAAAAATGTAATGATCCGGCATGTGGTACATTTGGATTTATGATTGCGGCAGATGCTTATGTAAAGGAACATACTAATGATTTGTTTGATTTAGATGAAGAAGAACAAAAGTTTCAGAAATATGATGCATTTACAGGTGGAGAGCTTGTGCATGAAACCCATAGACTAGCGCTTATGAATGCAATGCTTCATGACATCGAAGGTAAGATATATCTATGTGATACACTATCTAATCAAGGTAAGGTCATGAATGATTTTGATGTTGTTCTAACTAATCCACCTTTTGGCACTAAGAAGGGTGGAGAGCGTGCAACTCGTGACGATTTTACATTTACTACAAGTAATAAGCAGTTGAATTTCCTACAACATATTTATCGTTCTCTAAAGAATAATGGAAAAGCAAGAGCGGCTGTAGTTTTACCTGATAATGTATTATTTGCAGATGGTGATGGGCAGCGTATCAGAGAAGACCTTATGAATAAGTGTAATCTTCATACAGTACTTCGTCTTCCAACAGGTATTTTCTATGCACAGGGAGTAAAGACAAATGTTCTTTTCTTTACGAGAGGAACATCAGATCATGATAATACCAGCGAAGTCTGGTTCTATGACCTTAGAACTAATATGCCGTCCTTTGGTAAGACAAATCCTCTTAAGGAAGAACATTTTGAAAACTTTATGAAAGCATATACTGCAAGTAATAGACATGACATAAAGGATGAGAGATGGAGTGTATACACATATGAGCAGATAGCAGAAGAAGGGAAGAACCATAGTCTTGATCTTGGCCTAATAAAGGATGATTCCGTAATTGATTATAGCAACCTGCCAGATCCTATTGAAAGCGGCGAAGAATGTATTGCTCAGTTAGAAGAGGCTGTTGATTTATTACAGAGTGTTGTTAAGGAACTTAAGTTACTGGAGAATAATCATGATAGATAATGAAGAAATAATTGAAGGCAGACATTATGTTGATGTGTCACAGATTCTTTTTAGAAATAAGCAAAATATACCCTGGAATGACGTTGAAAAATATTTAAAAAATACATAGGAATGAGTTTTTCTATCGAAAAGTATGGCGATGTAGTTCATATTGCGGGTGATTTTCCGGATGAATATACTGAGTCACAATATACTAAGGGGTTAAGAGGAGCATTAGCAAAAGCAAAGGCTAATGCTAGCCAAGTGATAAGCGAGATGCTTAAGACCGCTGATAATAGACGGTGGGTAGAGAATAAAGACTCAAAGCATAATAAAGAGGCCAATGGTGGATGGTATAGGTATGATGTGGGTTTTACAATTCCGATCGAGCAAAATGGAGAGTTTCGGCGGAATGTATATAAGGGGACAGCAGTTATAAGGATTAAGGACGATACATTATATTTGTATGATATTGTAAACATAAAAAAAGAAGCGAGTACGCCGCATTAGTCAAAAGACCGTACGGTAGAAAACCGCTCCTCTTACGTCAATAAATTATCATAAAATATTGTAAGTGTCAAGTAAAAAAGCTGAGATACAGAGGAAGATAATGAAAAAAAACAAGAAACAATTAAGATTAGAAGACGCGTTGGTGCCAGTAGAAGAACAGCCGTATGAAGTACCTGAGAATTGGTGTTGGACAAAACTGGGAGTGAATATTTCAATATCTAAAGAAAAAACAGATGATTTTAGCGATACATCGGTTAAATATGTTGGTTTGGAGCATCTTGAGAGCAATAAAGGTCTTGACGGATATGGCACTACAGAAGGGATAAAGAGTCTTAAAAACATATTTCATACAGGACAGATACTTTACGGGAAACTACGTCCTTACTTAAACAAACATGATATTGCCAGTTTTGATGGTGTATGTTCAACAGATATTCTTGTTATTGATGTAAAGAATGTTGTAGACGCACAATTTGTTAATAAGTTTCTAGATATGGATAGTTTTATATCATACACTGTGAATAATTCAAAAGGAATCAATCTTCCAAGAGTTTCTGGGGAAACAATAATGGATGCAGCTTTTCCACTTCCGCCCCTCCCAGAGCAACAGCGTATTGTGGAGCGAATTGAAAGCCTATTTTCTAAGCTTGATGAGGCGAAGGAAAAAGCACAGGAGGCAGTACACTCTTTTGATAATCGAAAAACCATGATTATTCATAATGCTTTTCAGGGGACATATACGGAAAAATGGAGAAAAGATAACAATATAGATATTGGTACGTGGCAAAATCTGACATTAAATGATGTTGCCGAATATAAAAAAGGACCTTTTGGTTCTTCTATAACAAAGGCTATGTTTGTACCAAAAGGAAAGGATACCTTTAAGGTATATGAACAGGGTAATGCTATTAGAAAAACTATCGAATATGGACATTATTATATACCCAAGGAAAAATATAATGAATTGAAAGGATTCTCTGTACAGTCTGGTGATATCATCATCAGTTGTGCTGGAACAATAGGAGAAGTATATAAGCTCCCGAAAGGATGTGAGCAGGGTGTTATAAATCAAGCTCTTATGCGTGTTAGAATTTTTGATATCATTGATGAGGGTTTTTTTGTTTATTATTTTGGAGAAGTCCTTAAAGGAGATGTTAATGAACAGGCAAATGGTACGGCGATAAAGAATATACCTCCGTTTAAGATTATGAAAGCCATGGAGATAAAACTTCCTGGTTTAAGTGAGCAGAAAGAAATAGTTCATTTTTTAAATACCGTACTTGCTAAAGAAGAGCATGTAAAAAAATTGGCTGAAATTTTGATAGATAAAATAGATTTAATGAAAAAATCCATCCTCGCTATGGCTTTTCGTGGCGAACTTGGTACAAATAATCCTGATGAAGAGAGTTCTGTCGGATTATTAAATAGTATTATAGATGATGAAAATAAATAATTCTAGCGGAAGAGGGTGGTATAGATGGCATCTATAGAAATGAATTATATTTTAATTGAGAAAAAAATAGATAGTACAAGAGATGCAACGCAAATTGTACTTGACTATATGAAAGAGAAAAAATATGTTATTGATGATGAAAGTATAATTATAGATAATGGAGCTCCATTATCGTACTCATTTGAACATAAAAAAGGTTCAAAAAGGTATTACTTATCACTAGTTGCAAATATGCATTTATCAAAGGCGTGGAAAATACTTGGAGAGATTGATTCTTGTTTAAATGGTGAGATAAATGAATATGTAAGTATTTATAAGAGTTATGATGGATTATCAGCTTCTTTTTGCGAAAAACTATATCCTTATCTTGGAGAGTTTGAAAGGAAGATTCGCCATTTGATTTTGTTGGTGCTTACAAAAGCTTATGGTGAACATTGGATTCATAATACAATAGAAAAGGAGAAACAGGATGATTTAAAGAGAAAAGAGGGCGGTAATTATAATAAAAAAGAAATACTAGAATTATTTGATTTATATGAATTAGAGAATTATTTATTTGCAGAAAAAGAAATTAATTACAAAGATTATCTTCAGGTGGATTTATCAAAGGACAAAGTGGATCTGATGTCGAAAGAAGAAATCGTAGATAAGATAGATAAGATGAGGGCGCAAAGTCTTTGGGAAAAAGTTTTCTCTGACATTGGTGATGAAAGCAATTGGAAACACAATATTTCTGTAATTCGAAAATGTAGAAATAAGGTGGCTCATCATAGAAGTATTAGCCAAAAAGAGTATAATCATAATTTAAAAGTTTTAAAAATGACAAATGCAGATTTAGATGACGCGATATCAAAAATACAGATTAGGGATTTCACAGACGAAAATAAAGTAGATATTCTTTCAGGTTTTGGAGAATTGTTAAAAACATGTGTAAAGATATCAGAATTTTATTCTGCGTATAATTTTGAATCAATATTATCAAATATTTCCTCTGCGATAAAGAACATATCCAATATTACTATTCCGTCTGCTAATTATATTGCTGCAGTTAATCGCTCTGCTTCTGTGATTCAGAATATTAATATTCCTACAGTGTCTTCTGACGTGGTAAAAAGTATGAGTGAAATGGCAAATGCTATATCTAAGCTAGATTATCCATTTATAACATCTAATGGGAATTCAGATAATACTTATAATGAGGGTGAAAATAATAGTGAAGATAATGACAACAATGATAATGATGATACAAATGATGAATGTTAGGATGTGGAATTTATGATGTTATAAAATAGTAGTGTTACGATGACAAGGTAACAGGTGTTTTTAACATGAACAAGAAGCGCGAGATAACCTGTCGGTTAGTAATTGGTAATCGTAGATTTTTGATATGCCAATTTGGCATCTCAAAAATAAAATAACACAAAAAAGGTATTATTATTAAAATAAGATGTTAGTATTGAATAAGTCATATAAGAACGTTGGGGTGTTGGCGTTAGATATATACTGATGACATTAGCTCAAGCTTAGAATATGTTAGTAATTAATTCATTGAAGGAAATTTGCGACAGGATGTCGCAAATAGGCGGTCACTGTTCGAACCCGGAAGGTGAGTTTGACCGCCGGTTCCTGTCATATGTCGTAAGGAGGGACCCACTTGTGGGAGGATTCCTTACGATCAAAGATTAAGACACTATGTATTAATTACTTACATATTCTTAGTGAAGAGCTACCGACATCAGTATATATCTAGCGCCCACACCCCACACAATATGCATTTTATCGTATTCATACGATAAAAATACTTGAATTTATCTTGTAGACGCGATAAAATACATATGTAGTGTCGTATCAATACGATAATTGGAGATGACTATGGATCATAATATATTAAAACAGGTTATTTTAGAGCAAATTGAGATAATACAAAATGCAAAGATTGTCAATCGTGATTATGATTTTGAGGAGAATATCAATTATATTTTAGTCGGTCTAAGAAGAGCAGGAAAATCTACACTTTTATATAAAATAGCAAGAGATTTAGTAGAATCAGGCTGTAAATGGTCACAGATTATTTATGTTAATTTTGAAGATGATAGATTATTAGGCTTTAATAAGGATGATTTTAATGACATTATTGCAACTGCCTATGAATTAACAGATGAAAGTGATATCTATTACTTTTTTGATGAAATACAAATTGTTGATGGATGGGAACATTTTGTCAGGAGAATGGCTGATCAAAAAAAGCATGTATATATTACAGGAAGTAATGCAAAAATGCTTAGCTCAGAAATGGAAAAAGTTCTTGGTGGAAGATATCTATCAAAAATGATTATGCCTTTTTCATTTAGAGAAATACTTAGATTCAAGAATTTAGATTACGATGAAAATGCCATGCTGACAACTTCTAAAAATGCAAAAATCCGAAAAGAGTGTGACAAATATATTATGAATGGCGGATTTCCCGAAGCACAGCTTTTGATTAATAAGAGAGACTATATTAAGAGTGTATTCGAGAAGGTTCTCTTAGGCGACATTGTAGAACGCGAAAAAGTAAGTAATAAGATGGCTCTACGGCTAATGATAAAGAAAATAGCAGAAACAATAATGAATGAGATTTCATTTAATACATTAGCCGGAAATGTAAAAGCTACAGGGGTCAAAACGTCAACAGATTCTATGATAGAATATACATCTTACTCAGAGAATGCATATCTTTTGTTTAGAAACGCTAATTATGTTTCTAAGTTTGCAGAAAAGGGAAGTACTCCAAGGTTTTACTTTTATGATAATGGTCTTTTGTCATTGTTTCTAGTGGATAAACAATCTGCATTGTTAGAAAATGTAGTTGCAGTACATCTGAAGCGTAAGTATGGTGATGAATTGTATTATTACAAGTCCGCTAAAACAAGAATTGATATTGATTTTTATCTTCCGGAAGAAAAACTAGCTATTCAAGTAGCTTATAATCTAGAAAAAGCAAGAGAAAGAGAAGTTAGAAGTCTTGTGTCATTTGCAAAAAAAACTGAAGAAACTATGCGACTAATTATAGTTACAAAAGAAGAAGAAGGAACAATTAATACAAATGACTTGTCAATCGAAGTAATTCCTATTTATAAATTTCTATTAGATTAATAAAGACCTGCGAAACAATTCGCAGGTCTTAAATATTTTATCTGTCTTAAGCTCTCTCAACTGCACCAGAACGTAAGCACTTAGCGCAAACATACTGTCTCTTAGGTGTTCCATTAACAACACACTTTACAGACTTGATGTTAGATTTCCACATTCTATTTGTCTTTCTATGTGAATGACTTACGTTATTTCCGAAATGAGCTCCCTTACCACAAACTGCACATTTAGCCATTGTTATATCCTCCTAATTCTATATTCGATTTCCACTTTTAGTAAATCGCAACACGAATATATTATCACAGGAAGTACGATTTTACAAGAAAAAATATATTTTTTTCAATATAAAAGTTCACAATTTAATACTAAAAATAGCATTTTACTTGTTACTTTTTCTAAAAATATTAAAGTTTGTTGTTTTTTCATATAAAAAGTTTATAATAAATAGTGTTGTGTCTTAAAAAATCGAACAAATGTGGAGGTTTCGCATGCAAGGACAAATTGAAACAAAATTAGGTAAGATTGTAATCGATACTGATGTTATTGCAACTTATGCTGGTGCAGTAGCAGTTGAGTGCTTCGGTATTGTTGGAATGGCCGCTGTTAACATGAAGGACGGCTTGGTTAAATTATTAAAAAAGGATTACTTAAATCATGGAATCAATGTTGTTATTAACGGCGACAATGAGATTTCCTTTGATTTTCATGTTATAGTTTCATACGGTGTAAGCATAATCACAGTTACTGACAATTTAAGAGAAACCGTTAAATATAGAATTGAAGAATTCACAGGTATGAAAGTAAAAGATATGAACGTGTTCGTTGAAGGCGTTCGTGTAATCGACTAAGGAGGGTGCAGGAGTGAAAGAGATTAGTTCAATTAACGTTTCACAATTTGCTAACGCATTTCTTGCAGGCGCAAATAATCTTGAATCTAAGAAGGAATGGATTAATGAACTCAACGTATTTCCTGTTCCAGACGGCGATACAGGAACTAATATGTGCATGACAATTATGTCTGCTGCTAAGGCAGTAAGTGAGTTAGAAGACCCAACAATGAAGACATTAGCTAAGGCTATATCATCAGGTTCTCTTCGTGGAGCCCGTGGTAACTCAGGTGTTATTTTATCACAGTTATTTAGAGGCTTTAGCAAGGTTATAGGCAAATACGATGCTATAGATGTTGACATTCTGTGTGAGGCTATGCAGAAATCTGTTGAGACAGCATATAAGGCAGTTATGAAGCCTAAGGAAGGTACAATCCTTACTGTTGCCAGAGGAGCTGCTGATAAGGCTCTTGAGATGGTTGAAGTTACTGATGACCTTAATTATTTTATAGATGAAGTTATAAAAGAGGCTGAGATAGTACTTGCCAAGACACCTGATATGCTTCCAGTACTTAAGCAGGCAGGCGTTGTAGATTCTGGTGGACAGGGACTTGTATGTGTACTTCAAGGCGGATATGATTATCTTCTTGGTAAGGATGTTAAGCTTACAATTGGCGACGACGATGAGAAGAAGAAGGAAGTAAGTAACGAGGTTCAATATACATATCATGCTGATTTCGTGATTAACTTAAGCAAGTCATTCTCTAATAAGAATGAACAGGAATTAAGAGCATTCATGGAGTCTATGGGTGGTCGTGTTAGAATTAACTGGGAAGGCAATGAAATCTCAGTTAGTATAAGAACTGATTTGCTTGGTGAAGTAATTAATAAAGCATTAGAGCTTGGTGTGCTTACTAATATTGATATTAAGAATATTCAAAGCGAGTATGAGAAGACTCTCAGAAGTGAGTCTAGTAAGAAGGCAGCATCTGAGATTGCAGAAGCTACAACCTCTAATACAGATAATAAGTCTAAGGAAGATAACAATGCTCCTAAGGAGCCGCCAAAGGAAATGGGCTTCGTGTCTGTTTCTATTGGAGAAGGCATGAATTCTATATTTACTGAGCTTGGTTGTGATTACATTATTGAAGGTGGTCAGACAATGAACCCTTCAACTGATGATGTGTTGTCTGCTATTGACAATGTTAACGCCAAGAATGTATTTGTTCTTCCTAACAACAAGAATATTATATTAGCTGCTAATCAGGCTGCTAGTCTATGTGATGATAAGAACGTTATTGTTCTTCCTACGAAGACAATACCACAGGGAATTACAGCTATTATTAACTTTATTCCAGATCAGTCTGTTGAAGAGAACCAGTCTCGTATGGAAGAAGAGATTAAGAATGTTAAGACAGGCCAGGTAACATACGCCGTTAGGGATACAGTAATTGATGATAAAGAAATCTCTGAAGGGGATTACATGGGTATTGGCGATGCTGGAATCCTTGCTGTTGATAAGGATATGAACAAAGTGTTCCTTGATATGATTAGAGAAATGGTTGATGACTCAACAGCTATTGTTACTATATACTATGGTGACGAAGTTAAAGAGAAGGATGCTGTTGCACTTGGTAAGCAGGTGGAAGAAGACTTTGATTCCCTTGAAGTAGAGGTGCAAGCTGGAGGACAACCTGTATACTATTATGTTGCATCGGTAGAGTAATACTATATATAGCATTTGGGTTTTTCAATACATTTATACTTAGATTCCCTACGCTAAGAATATGTAAGTAATTGATGTGTGGTATATTGTAATATTATGACGCAAACCTGTGCTCAATCCGTCATCCAGACGGCTCGCACATATTCCCGACATCCTTGTCGGGAATTTTGCTCTTATATCAATTACTAACATATTCTAACGCTTGCGAAATGCGTATAAATGCATTGTTAATCCCAAATGCTTTAGTATATTAATACAGTTATAACTTAAGGAAATAATATGTATATTAATGAATCAGTAACATCAATTAAAGGAATAGGAGAAAGTAAGGCGAAGAGTCTTAATAAGTTAGGAGTATACACCGTAGGTGATATACTCCTTCGTTTTCCCAGGACATATTATATGTATCAGCCTCCCGTAGGGGAGAATGATATAAAGAACCATATTGGCGAGAAGATTGCCCTTCAACTTGAGCTTCGTGCTAATGCCATGCTTAAGAAGACAAGGCGATTAGATATTGTAATTGCCAAGGGCTTTACGCCGAATCTGCCTGTAGAACTAATATGGTTTAGAACTCCATACATTAGGAATAAGTTATATACATTTACCCCTACTATATTCTACGGAAGAATTATAGAAGAGGGCGGAACTCTTAAGATGGAACAGCCTGAAGTCTATCAACCGAAGGAATATGAGAACCTGTGTAAGAAGCCATATCCTATTTATTCTCTTACTAAGGGAGTATCTAATAAGCTTATTATTAATACGGTTGAAGAAGCCCTAAGAAATGTGTCTTTAGAAGAGCATTTGCCAGAGGAAGTATTAGCAAATAATGGATTAATGGGATATAACGAGGCAATTAGTAGTATCCATAGGCCTGATTCTCTTGATGATTATTATAATGCCAGGAAGCGACTAGCATACGATGAGATATTTAACTTTATGCTGTCTGTTGAATATAATAACCTGAATGAAGTCAAGGTGCCTAATACTTATAGCATTACATCTACAGAAGAGATGGATAATGTAATAAGAAGTCTGCCATACGAGCTAACTAATGGTCAAAGGAATGCACTAGAAGATATTATTAGTGACTTTCAGTCGCCTTATATTACATCAAGACTTATACAGGGTGATGTTGGATGTGGTAAGACAATTGTAGCCTTTCTTGCAATGCTAACAATGGTTAGTAATGGTTATCAGGCGGCTATAATGGCGCCAACTGAGGTGCTTGCAAGGCAGCATTTCGATACATTTAATTCATTGTTAGAGAAATATAACTTAAATTATAAGGTAGTATGCCTTACAGGCTCAACTAAGGCCAAGGAAAGACGAGAGATTAATGTATTAATTGCAACAGATAATAAGCTTTTTATTGTGGGCACCCATGCTTTAATCGAAGATAAGGTTGAATATAACAATATTGGTCTTGTTATCACTGATGAGCAGCATAGATTCGGTGTTAAGCAAAGGGAGGCATTCGCTAATAAGGGTTATAATCCATTTTCCATAGTAATGTCAGCGACCCCTATTCCTAGGACCTTGTCTATGATTATGTATATGGGCATGAATATATCTAATATTAAGGATGTGCCTAAGACTAAGCTGCCGATTAAGAATTGTGTGATTAAGGATAATATGCGACCTAACGCGTATAAGCATATATTATCAGAGATTAAGAAGAACCATCAGGCATATATTATCTGTCCTCTTGTGGAAGCAAAGGAGATTACTGAAGCTGAGAATGTGACTGATTATAAGGAAAAGCTTGAATCAGTTATGCCTAGTAATATAAGAATTGGTATCCTTCATGGTAAGATGAAGTCAGATGATAAGAATGATATCATGAACAGCTTTATTAAAGGGGAGATTGACATACTTGTATCTACAACAGTTGTAGAGGTTGGTGTTAATAATCCTAATGCTACAACAATTATGATTGAGAATGCTAATAGGTTCGGCTTAGCACAGCTTCACCAGCTTCGTGGTCGTGTTGGAAGAGGTGCGTATCAAAGCTATTGTATTTTTATGGATTCTTCTGATGGTGATGAGATTAATAAGCGCTTAGAGATTATGAATACAAGTAATGATGGTTTTTTTATAGCCAATGAAGATTTGAAGCTTCGAGGACCTGGGGATATTATGGGGATTCGCCAATCTGGTGATATGAACTTTAGAATTGCAGATATCTACAACGACGCAGAACTCTTTATGAAGGCAAGAGATGATATTGAAGCTTTGATTGATGAAGGCTATAGCTTTGAACTGCTTGGACTAAATAATTCAACTGGCAATGTGTTGTGATATAAAAAGGACTATGGGACAAAAGTTTCATAGTCCTTAAATTATACTATTTGAACGCCGTCTAAGCTAGGTGTGGCAACTAAAGAATAGTTAGTATAGTATATAACGTAGCCAGGAACAGCACCGCTTGGCTTTTTTACTTCCTTTTTCTGAACATAATCTATCTCCACCTTGTTAGATTCTCTGGCAGAAGAGTAGTAGGCTGCAACATTAGCAGCTATTTCGAATATATGATCTGGCAATTCTTCATTGTCCTTTACCTTCACAATTACATGCGAGCCATGGATTTTCTTAGAGTGGAACCACCAGTCATTACCCTTGGCGAAATTGAATGTTAATTCATCATTCTGCAGGTTGTTCTTACCAACGTAAATGTGATATCCATCCTCTGTAACGAAGTGAAGAGGCTTTGATTTTGCTTGCTTTTTCTTGCCCTTATTGCTTTTCTTAATGTAACCATATTGAATAAGCTCGTCCTTTACACCCTTAAGGTCAGCTTCGTTTTCGCATAGCATAATAGAAGCATCTATAGCCTTAAGATGTTCAAGTGAAGCTTTTGTTTGCTCAATCTGAGGAATCAGGGCATCCTTGGTTCTCTTGTATTTGTTGTATTTATTATAGAATGTCTTGGCATTCTCAATGCCTGTAAGGTCCTTATCTAAACGAATTGTTACATCCTCGTTAGTATAGTAATTATTAACTGTTATTTCCTTCTCACCACTAGGAAGATTCTGGCCGTAAGTCATAAGAAGCTCACCATATAGCTTGAATTTATCCATGTTATTAGTGTCATCAAGCTGTTTCTTTTGAATATCAAGCTTCTTGGCGGCTCTTTCTATATGGATCTGTACAATTTTTCGAATATCACTTGAACGTTGCCTGATATTAGTAATGCGATTGCGCTCACTATAATATGACTCAAGTAAACTAGACATATCTTCAAATTCTACTATATCATCATAGCTCTTTAGTATTACAGGAGCAAAATCTTTAGGAATACCATTTTCAAGTATGATATTAGGACTATAGTTGTTGCTTAATATGTCATTTATATACTCCTCAAAGCGTACATATAATGAATCTTTCATTTCCTGGCTTAGAGCATCAGTAGAATAATCTGCGTCAATATTAGCATTATCAGCTATTCCAATAGCAATAAATGGACTAATCCCAGTAAATGATTTATATATAGCCTTAGATACAGTAGTAGGCTTACCTAGAATCTCCATAAATTCGATTTTTGTTACAGTTAGAGGGCTTATTTTGTTTTCCTGTTTGGGAATAAAGTATTCTCTACCTGGCAGTACCTCTCTAACGGAACTGATTGCATAGGAAATGTGCTTTATACTATCTATTATCACATTTTCACTGTTAGTAAATATAATATTAGAGTGCTTGCCCATGATTTCTATATACAAATACTTAGTAGATAAATCCTTAAGCTCGTCAAGATGTTCGATCTCAATCTTAATCACACGCTCGAAATCAATCTGAGATATAGACTTAATGGTTCCGTTATTGAGATATTTCCTAAGAACCATACAGAAATTAGGAGCGCTAAGAGGGCTTTCCTTCTTAGTGTTGGTTAGATATATTAGGGGAAGAGAGGCATTCGAAGATATAAGAAGTCTGTTAGTCTTGCCATTGCCTTTTATAGTTAGTAATAATTCTTCATTTTCAGGCTGCGCAATCTTGTTGATTTTACAGCCTGATAACTCATTATTTAGTTCATAAGCTAGTTCATGTATAGTAGAGCCGTCAAATGACATAATTTATTCTCACTTTCCATATATTTCTTACAAATTATAGTTTAATTTATGCCTTTTTACAATTATTGAATTAATTGTATGAGATTTTGCCAATAATTAACCCAACTAATTGTTGATTTTTCGCTAAATTATTTGACGATATAGGGCAAAACATCTATAATATAGTTATTGTGTATGTTTATGCCTATTAATAGGTTAATAAGTTAATTGGAGATAGATATGATAAGAAGCATGACCGGCTTCGGGCATGGAGAATGTTCGCGAGATAATAAGAAAATAATTATAGAGATTAAGGCTGTTAATCATAGATATCTTGATCTTAATATTAAGACACCAAGGGGCTTTGCTCAGTTTGAAGGTATTATCAGAAGACAACTAACTGACAGGCTTGATAGAGGTAAGCTTGATGTATATGTCGGCTTTGAAGAAGATGCTGATAATCAATACGAGGTTGTATATAACGAGCATATTGCCAAGATGTATTATGACAGTATTAAGGAAATTGCTTCTGATTTCGATATTGATGGCGCCATTAGTGCAGCTTCTCTATCTAGATACAACGAAGTATTAGAGCTTAAAGAGGTTGAGGAATCTAAGGAAGAGCTTGAAAGTATTCTAACAGATGCCCTTAATGAAGCTATTGATGAATTTGTAACTAATAGAACAAGCGAAGGTGCAAGACTTAAGGAAGATTTGCTTGCGAAGCTAGACGATTTATCTAAGGATGTTGATTTTGTTGAGAATAAATCCCCTGAGATTATAGAAGAATATAAATCAAGGCTTCGTGAGAAGATAGCGGATTTGCTTGATAATACAAGTGTTGATGAAAACAGACTTGCAATGGAAGTTACATTATTCGCTGATAAGATATGCGTAGATGAGGAAATTGTAAGACTTAAAAGTCATATAAGAGAGATGAAGGATGCTCTAAACGGCGATGAAGCTGTTGGTCGTAAGCTTGACTTCTTATCTCAGGAGCTCAATCGTGAAGCAAATACAATCCTATCTAAATCATCTAACGTGGAAATTGCCAATACAGGAATAGAGATGAAAACTCTTATAGAAAAAATTAGAGAGCAGATACAGAATATAGAGTAAATTGAACCCTACATATGAGAATTCCAGCGCGATTTTCTTTATGAGCGCGGAATTACTCATATGTAGGTTCAGAATAGTATACAGTTTGTATGGAAAGGAAATTTCAATGGAAAATGATAAAGGTTTAATCGTAGTATTATCAGGCTTTTCAGGTGCAGGCAAGGGCACTATTATGAAGCATTTACTACAATCACATCCAGGAGAATATCATTTATCAATATCGGCAACTACCAGAAAGAAACGTCCTGGTGAAGAGGAAGGTCGTGAATATTTCTTCAAGAGTAAAGAAGAATTTCAGAAGATGATAGATAATAATGAGTTATTAGAATATGCATCCTTTAACGACAGGTCCTATGGAACACCAAAAAGCTATGTGGAAGAGCTTATTAAGGAAGGCAAGGATGTTCTACTTGAAATCGAGGTACAGGGTGCTCTTCAGGTGAAGGAGCAATATCCAGAAGCGTTGCTTTTGTTCGTTACTCCGCCAAGTGCCAAGGTGTTAAAGGAAAGATTAGTGGGCAGAGGCACTGAGGAACCAGATGTTATTGCCCAGAGAATGGCCATATCATCTAAGGAATCATTCCTTATGAATAAATATGATTATCTAATTATTAATGATGTACTAGATGATAGTGTTAATAAGGTTCATAGCATTATTCAGTGTGAACACGCCAGAACAGTTAGAAATGGCGATTCCATCAAGAAGATGCAGGAAGAATTAAAAGAGTTTTCGAAAGGAGAATAAAGTAAATGATACATCCATCATATGTGGAATTAATGAAGAAGGTCAATGACCATGTTGTTGTAGGTGAGGAACCAGTTGTAAATAGTAGATATAGTATTGTGTGTGCTACTGCTAAGAGAGCAAGAGAAATAATTGACGGTGCTGAGCCTATGAATGTTAAGAATGCTGACAAGAAGAAAGCATTATCCATTGCTGTTGAAGAATTATATAACGGCGACCTTAAGATTCTGTCAGAAGAAGAGATTGAAGAGAAGACTCAGGTGCTAAACCAGCTTAAAGAAGATCTCTCTAATGACAAGAATGCTTATGAGAAATATATTGCGTCTAACTCAGAGGACTATAACGAATGAATGTATTCTTCGCATCCTTAGGTTGTGACAAGAATCTTGTAGATTCAGAGAAAATGTTAGGTTTCTTAGATGCTAACAATTATACAATCATTGATGATGAGAATGATGCAGATGCAATAATTGTCAACACCTGTTCCTTTATCCATGATGCCATGGAGGAGAGCATTAATAGCATAATTGAGTATGCTAAGCTTAAAGAATCTGGTAAGCTTAAGGCTCTTATTGTTACAGGATGCTTAGCGCAGCGCTTTAGCGAAGAGTTTGCTGAAGAGCTTCCTGAGGTTGATGTAGTCCTTGGAACTAATTCCTATGAGCGAATTGTAGAAGAGTTAGATAATGTCCTTAAGGGCAACAAGGGAAATGTTATATGTGATAGCTTAGATACACTTGTTAATCCTGAAAAAAGGCTATTGTCTACAGGTGGTCACTTTGCATATCTTAAGATTGCAGAAGGATGTAATAAGCGTTGCACATATTGTATTATTCCATCATTACGTGGCAATTACAGGTCAGTTCCTATTGAGGATGTAATTAGTGAAGCAACATCTTTAGTAGCTGGGGGAGTCAAAGAACTAATACTTGTGGCGCAAGAGACTACACTTTATGGAATTGACATTTACAAGAAGAAAGCACTTCCTGATTTATTAGACAGATTGCAGGATATTGATGGCTTAGAATGGATTAGATTACTATATTGCTATCCAGAAGAGATTGATGATGAATTAATCGATGCAATTAAGAGGAATGATAAGGTGTGTCATTACATAGATATGCCTATTCAGCATTCATCAGATGCAATTCTTAATGCTATGGGAAGAAAGACTAATAGAGAAAGTCTTGATTATATTATAGATAAGCTTCGAAGAGAGATTCCTGATATTGTTCTTCGAACAACACTTATAACAGGTTTTCCTGGCGAAAGTGAAGATGATTTTGAGGATTTATTAGAATTCGTTAAAAAATCACAATTTGAGCGTCTTGGAGTATTTACCTATTCAAGAGAAGAAGGCACAGTTGCATACGACCTGCCTAATCAGCTTGATGAAGATGTTAAGGAGTCAAGACGTGATAAAATAATGAATTTACAACAGGACATTTCCTTAAAAAACAATGAAATGCTAATTGGTAATGAATATGAAGTATTCATAGAAGGAAAGCTTGTTGATGATAATGTATATGTTGGTAGAACTTATAGAGACGCACCTAATGTTGATGGTTTGTTCTTCTTAAGTTCTAGTGCCGAGCTTAATTCGGGAGATATTGTCAAAGGAATTGTTAAGTCAATTAACGAATACGATTTGATTGGAGAACACTTGTATGAACTTTCCTAACAAATTAACAATTTTTCGTATGATTCTAATTCCGTTTTTTGTATTTTTCATGCTGTTTGATCCTGAGAATTTTACTATGCGAATTATTGCAGAAGTAATATTCTGTATAGCGTCTATTACAGATTATTTCGATGGTAATATAGCAAGAAAACAGAATCTTGTTACAAATTTCGGTAAGTTCATGGACCCATTAGCTGACAAATTACTTGTTTGTTCAGCTCTTATCTGTCTTGTTGAATTAGGACAGATTGATGCATGGATTGTAATTGTTATTATATCTAGAGAATTTATTATTAGTGGTTTTAGACTTATTGCGAGTGATAATGGCGTAGTTATTGCTGCTAGTTGGTGGGGCAAGATTAAGACTACATTACAGATGACGATGGTTATTGTCTTAATACTTAATCTGTCATACTTTTATGCAGGAACAACATTTGGTACAGTTATATACTATGTTGAAATTGTACTTATATATGCCGCGCTTATACTTACAGTTGTATCACTTATTGATTATCTGGTTAAGAATAAAGATATATTAAAAGGGTCAGTATAGATGAATTCTAATGTACTTGCTAAGAAATGTGTTAAAAAACTAAAGAAATATGAACTTGTAGTCGCAACTGCTGAGTCCCTTACTGGCGGTATGATTGCAAAGGAAATAGTTGATATACCTGGTGCATCTAATGTGTTTGAGGAAGGCTTTGTTACTTATTCTAATTATGCGAAGGCCAAAAATCTATTAGTTGATCCAGTTGTTATTGCTGAAAAAGGCGTTGTATCTAAGGAAGTTGCTTCGCAGATGGCAAAAGGCGTCCTTAAAGTTGCTGATAGTGATATAAGTATTGCTACAACAGGTGTTGCCGGACCAGACAGTGATGAATTCGGGACAAAGGTAGGCACTGTATATATTGCCTGCGCTACTAGAGAGCGAGTATTCGTTAGAGAATATCATTTTAAAGGCAATAGAGATAAGATTAGAAGACAATCAACAGATAGCGCATTTAAGCTGTTGTTAGATGTGCTTAAGAGATAATATGAGAGTTATAGCAGGAAAATGTAAGCGGCTTATTCTTAACACAATACCGGGAGATAATACTAGACCTACAACTGACAGAATTAAAGAGACTCTTTTTAATATGATTAATGAAGAGGTTGTTGATAGTGATTTCCTAGACCTTTATGCTGGAAGCGGTCAAATTGGTATTGAAGCACTATCTAGGTATGCGAGGCACGCTACATTCGTTGACAATAATAAGAAAGCAATTGAATGTATAAATAATAATTTGATTAAATGTAGTCTTGAAGATGAATCTGATGTGATTAATAGCAATTGTTTATCTGCATTGAAGAGATTTGAAGCTGATTCCTATGATATAATATTTCTAGACCCGCCATATAATAAGGGCTATGAAAGAGAAATACTTGAATATCTGTCAGAATCAAATATTCTTAGAGAAGATGGCTTGATTATTGTTGAAGCTGACCTTAAGTCTGATTTTAGTTACGTTGAAGAATTATCATTTACAATTGTTAGGGATAAGCAATATAAGACTAACAGGCATTTATTTATAAGGAATAAGTAAATCTATGAAATACATGTATCCAGGATGTTTTGACCCTATTACAAATGGTCACATCGATATAATTAGAAGAGCATCTAAGCTTGCTGATGAATTAGTTGTGCTTGTTATGGATAATCGTGACAAGAAAGCAACATATTCACTTGACGATAGAGTTAAGATGGTTAAGCTTGCTACGAAGGATATTAATAACGTAGCAGTTGATGTCTATGAAGGATTAACAACAGATTATATTGCAGCTAATAATATTGATGTTATAATAAGAGGGGTAAGAAATACAATTGATTATGAATATGAGGCTGGACTTGCCAGCATATTCAAGACACAGGGTGTAGAGATTGAATCTGTATTCCTTCCGTCGAATCCAAAGTATACTTATCTAAGCTCAACAGTAGTAAGACAACATGCTATGTTAGGTGGCGATTTGAGTGAATTTGTACCAGCAGAGTTAATACCAATAATAGAATCAAATTATTAAAATATAAGGAGAGAATTGTTATGGCTAGTAAAATTGAAGACGACATTAATGCACTACAGGATTATATTGATGGTTGTAAGATGTCAACTATACATCGAGGTTGTTTAATTATCGACCAGAACGAACTAGATGGTTATATTGACAACTTAAGAACTGATATTCCTCAGGAAATTAGACAATATCAGAGAATTATTAGTAATCAGGAGCATATTCTTGCAGAAGCCAGAAGAAAGGCTGATGACTTAATTAAGGAAGCTGAAATGCAGACTGATCAGTTAGTTAGCGAGCATAAGATTCTAGAACAGGCTTATGCAAGGGCTAATGAGCTTGTTCTTGTTGCTTCTAAAGAGGCTGAAAGCATATTAGATAAAGCAACAATGGAAGCTAATGAAATTAAAGAAAGTGCTATGGCATATACTGATAATAATCTTAGAATTATTCAGGAAATTATTACTGCAACGATGGAAGAGACAAGAACTAAGACTGATAATTATATGAATCAGATGCAAGGATATCTCGATATCATCACTTCCAACAGAGCTGAATTAGCACCTGCAGAGGCGCCTGTACAGGAGCCAGTTGTTCCTGAGGTGGCAGAAGCGCCACAAAGTGAGGTATCTACTGTAGATGTTCCTAAGAAAGCTACAGACGATAGTGATGATAATTCAGGTGATGGTGCTGGAATTGATGTTCCAGATGTATTTTTCAATCAAGATTAATTAAAAAGGTGTGCTTTACACACCTTTTTTCTATGTAAGGACAGGTTTTAATAATGTTAAATAATATCAAAGCAATAATATTCGATATAGATGGTACACTTCTTGATTCTAATGGCGTATGGCATCAGATAGATAAGGATTTCATTGCCGAAAGAAACCTTACTCATCCTGAGAATCTTCAAGATGAAGTTGGTGGAATGAGTTTTTATCAGGTTGCTTGCTTTTTCAAGGATAAATTCAACCTTGATGACTCGCCAGAAGAATTAGTACAAATATGGCATGACATGGCATATAAAGCATATAGTGAGGATATTGTTCTAAAAAAAGGTGCAAAGGAATTCCTTATATATCTTCATTCCATCGGAATGCCAATTGCTGTATGTACAAGTAATTCACATGAATTAGTTGAAACAGCTCTTGAGAATAATGGTGTGTTAGATATTATTGATTTGATTGTTACTGCAGATGATTTAGGCAAAAGCAAGGAAGAACCTGATATATATCTAGAAATTGCTCGTCGCCTTAATGTTGAGCCATCTTCTTGTCTTGCATTTGATGATATAATCCCAGCCATTAATGCGATTAATATGGCCAATATGCGAAGCTGCGCTGTATATGATTCTAAAAGCGTAATTTGCTATCCAGAGAGCCAGTTAAGAGAGACTGCTGATTACTTCATCTATGATTTTAAGGATATAGAATATGAAAGAAATTAGAGTCGATTCATTATCTGCTAATCAGAGGCTTGATAAGTTCCTTATGAAGTATTTTAAGGCTGCATCATCAGGCTTTATATATAAAATGTTAAGAAAGAAGAATATTGTTCTTAACGGCAAGAAGGACACTGGCAAGACTATACTCCTAGAGGGGGATAGTATTAAGGTGTTTTTCTCTGATGAGACATTTGATAAGATGCGTGGGTTAGAGACAAGCAAGTCAGAATATGAGCATCTTAAAGGCATCAATTATTCCCTTGATGTAATATATGAAGATGATGATATTATTGCCTGCAATAAGCCAGCCATGATGCTTTCACAAAAGAGTAATCCTGATGATATATCAATTAACGAGTATATCTTATCTTATCTAATTAATGAGAAGGGCTATAGTCTTGAGGAATATAGGGTATTTCACCCATCTGTAAGTAACAGGCTTGATTATAACACAACTGGTATCATACTAGCCGCTAAGACTTTACAGGGACAGCAGAAACTGTCTTTAGCCCTTAAGAATCGAACAATTGATAAGTTCTATATTGCGTTAGTAGAAGGTAAATTAGATATTGAAATCACTCTAAATGGTACTTTTACTAAAGACGAAGCTAATAACAAAGTTACAATTATTAATGATAACTCTAACAATGTTATTACCTGTATTAGTCCCATTGCTAGTAATGACAATATAAGTCTGATTAAGATACATCTTATTACTGGAAAAACTCATCAGATTAGAGCTCATCTTGCATCTATTAGTCATCCAATAATTGGAGATATGAAATATGCAGGAGAGAATGCATATAAGCTTCATAAGGATAAATATAATATTACATCTCAGATGCTTCATTCATATATTACAGAATATGATGGCATTGAAATAAAAGCACCTGTACCTGATAATATGAGTAGAATAATAGAGGAAGAATATGGCAACTTGGAATTCTAGAGGCCTTAGAGGTTCATTTCTAGAAGAAATGATTAATAAGACTAATGAAATATATAGAGAAAATGAATTAGCGTTAATTCAGAAGATTCCTACACCTATTACACCTATAAATATTGATCCAAAATCAAGCCAGATTACTTTAGCTTATTTCGAGAAGAAAAGTACTGTTGATTACATTGGTTCAGTACAAGGTATCCCTGTTTGCTTTGATGCTAAGGAATCAAGGGTTGATTCATATCCAATTAAGAATATTCACGAGCATCAGGTTGAATTTATGCGAGAATTCGTTAAGCAGGATGGAATAGCATTTATAATAATATATTATGTAGAGCATGAAGTGTATTATTATATGACATTTGAAGAGATTGACAAGTATTATGGAAGAGCTATGAGTGGCGGTAGGAAGAGTATAAGGTTTGATGAACTAATTAAGAAGCAGTTTTTCAAAAGAAAAGGAAATCTATTAGTTCCGTATCTTGATATGATAAGTATGCAATTAGAAGATAGTGATTGACAAAACCGTATTAATGCATTAATATACTAATGTGTTAACGTGTTAGCACACTAAAGCGTGTAGAAGATAGTAACCCTGTACGGTCATAAAGAAAATCGCTTGACAGGGTTCTATCTTCTACACACTAAAAAGAACTATACGCTCATAAAGAAAATCGCTTGATATCACATAATGAGGAGACGAGATGAAACAGAACAACTTACATACTCCTGAGGGAGTACGAGATATTTACAATGAGGAGATTGAGAGTCGCGATATAATCATTAATAAGCTTAAGAAGATGATTAAGACTTATGGCTATGACAATATTGAGACACCTACCTTTGAATATATGAGTATATATTACAAGGATATTACACTTAAGAGAATGAAGGATTTATACAAATTCTTTGATAAAGAGGGCAACACATTAGTACTTCGTCCTGATTTTACGCCATCAATAGCAAGGGCTGTCTCTAAATATTTTACAGATGACAGGATTGTTAGATTGTTCTATGTTGGCAATGTATTTGCTAACAATAAGAGATATCAAGGTCGTCTTAAGGAGTCTTGTCAGTTCGGTGGTGAGCTTATTGGAACAGATTCGATTGATTCTGATGCTGAGATTTTAGCTATTATTGTTAATTCTCTTAAGGACTTAGGCCTTAACAAGTTCAAGATAAGTGTTGGCCATGCTAACATATTCAAAGGCCTTATTGAGGCAGGTTCGTTTACAGAAGAGGATGTAGAAATCATTAGAGACTATATGCTTAATCGTAATTTCTTTGGGTTAAGGGAATTCCTTGAAAGCAAGAACTGCGATGAGGAGCTTATGACGCTGTTTCTTAATATTTGCAGGATGTATACTCCTGACTCTGATGAATGGAAGGAAGTTCTTTCGAATTCTAAGAGCTACAAAACCCTGTACGATGCCCTTGAATATCTTGATAAGCTTTATCAGGTCCTTAAAGTATATGGCGTTGAAGAATATATTCTATTCGAAACTGGCTCCATTAGCGAATTCGACTATTATACAGGAATAATATTTGCAGGATATACATACGGCAACGGTGAGCCTATTGTTACTGGAGGTAGATATAACAATCTTCTTGCCAACTTCGGCAAGGACAGACCAGCCATTGGATTCGGTATATTCATTGACCAGCTGCAAATGGCTTTAAACAAACAGAATATCCTGGTAACATCTAAGAAGAACAAGATTATTATGTGTTATGAAGCTAAAAACAGGGATAAAGCCATTGTAAAGGCTAACAATTTAAGAGAACAAGGTAATATTGTTGAATTAATTGAAATTGTTGACGGAATTGAATCGATTGAAGCCTTGTATGATGACGATAACAGTACAATAATGGAGATAAAATAATGAATAATGAATACTTAACAATTGCTCTTGGAAAAGGGCGTCTCGCCAAATCTACAATGAAATTATTTGAAAAGATAGGAATTACCTGCAAGGAGATGGAAGATAAGAAATCTCGTAAGCTAATCTTCGTCGATGAAGATCATAAACTTCGCTTCTTCTTGGCGAAGGGGCCAGATGTTCCAACCTATGTTGAATATGGCGCTGCAGATATTGGCGTTGTGGGTCGTGATACAATACTAGAAGAGAATCGTAATATATTTGAAGTCCTAGACTTGGGATTTGGCAAATGTAAAATGTGCATTTGTGGTCCTAAAGAGGCAAAAGAACTTCTAAATAGTAAGGAATTAATACATGTTGCTACAAAATATCCAAGAATATGTAAGGATTATTTCTATAACAAAAAGCATCAGACGGTAGAAATTATCAAATTAAACGGCTCTATTGAGCTTGCGCCAATTGTTGAACTGTCTGATGTAATATGTGATATAGTAGAGACGGGCTCGACTCTTAGGGAGAATGGCCTTACTGTATTAGAAGAGGTATGCGACTTATCTGCCAGAGTTGTTGTTAACCAGGTAAGTATGCGTATGGAAAATGAAAGAATTACTAAGCTTATATATGATTTGAAGGATGCGTTAAATGAGGATTGAGAATTTAACTAAAGAAAATACTAATAACCTATTAGAGAAATTATTAAAAAGAAGCCCTACGAATTACGACTCCTATGAAAAGGATGTTAAGGCTATAATCAATAATGTTAAGGATAATGGAGATAAGGCATTATTTGATTATACTTTACAATTCGATAAGGCTAATATAAATGCTGACAATATAGTTGTTACTACTGAGGAATTAGAAGAAGCATATAAAGAGGTTGATCCTAAGCTAATTGAAGTGATTAGGAAATCTCTTGCTAAAATCAAAGCATTTCATGAAAAACAATTACAAAATAGCTGGTTTGATTATTCTGATGGTATTATCCTTGGACAGAAGGTAACACCAATAGAAAAGGCTGGAGTATATGTGCCTGGTGGTAAGGCGGTGTATCCTTCAAGTGTACTTATGAATGTAGTTCCTGCCAAGGTTGCAGGAGTTAACCATATATATATGACAACGCCACCGAGTTCGGATGGTAAGGTGTGTGCATCTACTTTAGTTGCAGCGCATGAATCAGGCGTTGATACAATATATAAGGTTGGTGGAGCACAGGCTATTGCTGCATTGGCATTTGGTACAGAGTCAGTTACTAAGGTTGATAAGATAGTTGGTCCTGGTAATATATATGTTGCCCTTGCTAAGAAAAGTGTATTCGGTCATGTAAGTATTGATTCAATTGCAGGTCCTAGCGAGATATTAGTACTTGCTGATGATACAGCCAATCCAAGATTTGTGGCTGCTGATCTATTATCACAGGCAGAGCATGATGAGCTGGCATCAGCAATACTTATTACTACAAGCAGAGCTTTAGCTGAGGATGTGTCTAAAGAGATTGATGGATTCTTAGAGAAGCTTTCAAGACGTGATATAATATCTAAGTCATTAGACAACTTTGGATATATATTTGTGGCCGATTCAATGGATATGGCTATTGATGCTGTTAATGAGATTGCATCAGAGCATTTAGAATTAGTTGTCAAAGATCCATTTGAGACAATGACTAAGATTAAGAATGCAGGTGCTATCTTCCTAGGGGAGTACTCATCTGAACCATTAGGGGATTACTTCGCTGGTCCTAATCATGTACTTCCTACTAATGGTACAGCTAAATTCTTCTCTGCATTGTCAGTAGATGATTTTATTAAGAAATCATCTGTGATATCATATTCTAGAGAAGCACTTTTAGATGTACATAAAGATATTGAAACCTTTGCTGAATGCGAAGGACTTACTGCACATGCTAATTCAATTAAGGTAAGATTTGAAGGGGAATAAAATATGGATAGAAAATCGACTATAAACAGGAAGACAAAAGAAACTGATATTAGCTTAGAGCTTAATATTGATGGTAAAGGTGATTATAATATTAAGACTGGTGTGGGGTTTCTAGATCACATGCTAGAAAGCTTTGCTCGTCATGGCTTATTTGATCTTGATGTTAAGTGTGAAGGTGACTTAATTGTAGATTGCCACCACACAATAGAAGATATTGGTATCGTTCTAGGTCAGGCTATTAAGAATGCTATTGGTGATAAGAAGCAGATTGTGCGCTATGGTAGTACAATTCTTCCTATGGATGAAAGCTTAGTTCTTGTATCAATTGACTTAAGCGGAAGACCTTATCTTGTATTTGATTATGAATTTGATGTTGAAAGAGTAGGCTATTTTGATACAGAAATGGTAAGAGAATTCTTCTATGCAATTAGTTACTCCGCTGGCATGAACCTGCATATTAAGGTACTAGAAGGCGGCAATGCACATCATGTAATAGAGGCAATCTTCAAAGCCTTCGCTAAATCATTAGACTATGCAACTATTAAGGATCCTCGCATCGCAGATATCCTATCTACGAAGGGTGATTTATAAAATTTGAAAGGAAAATAACCATAATGGGTCAAAAATCAATTATATCTACAATTTATATCAAGGACGGCATGGCTGTAAAGTCACCAGAGGGATTAGAAGCCCCAATTGATGCAGTGGAGCTTGCCAACCAATTCAACGACTCAGGTGTTGACAAGATTATAATATTCGACTTATCTGATGATGATGAAGAACACGAGAAGAATATTATGACAATTAGAGAGATTAACAATAACTCTGAGATTAAGTCTTGCGCTGGTGGTAACATCAAGAGACTTGAGGATGTTAAGAAATTCTTATATGCAGGCTGTAATGAAGTCGTACTTAATGGCTCTAAGCCAGAGACATCAGAGCTTGTAGTTGAAGCTGCTAATAGATTTGGCAAGGAAAAGGTGCTAGTATCTATTAAGAATATGGACTTTATCTTCAAAAACAGCGATATAATAGACCAATACGTTCATGAAGTGCTTGTTCTTAACAAAGACTTAATAGCATCAGATGGCTATGAGAGCAGCACTAAGGTACCTTATATCGTATATGTAGATGATTTTGATGAGGATTATCTAGTAAGCATATTATCGTCACCTCAGATTAGAGGAATATCAGGTCTTGTAGTTAATAGAATATTTAGATATGACACAATGGGCCTTAAGAGCAAATTGTCTGATCGGGGCATTTCCTTTGATAACTTTGAGCCTTTGCTAAAATGGTCTGATTTATCACCTAACGCTGATGGTCTTATTCCAACAATTGTTCAGGATTACATTACTAAGGAAGTTCTTATGCTTGCATATATGAATGAAGAAAGCTTTATTCATACAATTCGAACTGGTAAGATGACTTATTATTCAAGAAGCAGAAAAGAACTATGGGTTAAAGGTGAGACAAGTGGACATTTTCAATTCGTTAAGAAATTGACAGCTGATTGTGACAAAGATACACTTCTTGCACTTGTATCTCAGGTTGGAGGGATTGCCTGTCATACTGGAGCCCCTAGCTGTTTCTTCAACGATATTGTTACAAAGGAATATATTGAGAAGAATCCACTTAAGATATTCGAGACAATATATGACATTATTGTTGACAGGCGCGAGCATCCTAAGGAAGGCTCATATACTAACTATCTCTTCGACAAGGGAATCGATAAGATTCTTAAGAAGGTGGGCGAAGAAGCAACAGAGATTGTTATTGCTGCTAAGAACCCTAACAAGGAAGAGATTAAGTATGAGATATCTGATTTCTTATATCATGTAATGGTCCTTATGGTTGAATGTGATATATCATGGGACGAGGTTACTAAGGAATTAAGTAGAAGATAATATGGAAAGACTTGCATTAAGTGATGAAATCCTAATGGCGGTAGAGAAGCCTGCCCGCTATATAGGTAATGAACTTAATATTGTTCGTAAGGATTTATCTTCTGTTGATATTAGAATTGCTATGTGTTTCCCAGATGTATATGAGATAGGAATGTCACATCTGGGAATACAGATATTATACGAAATGTTCAATAGAAGAGAGGATACGTATTGTGAAAGGGTATATTCTCCATGGCCTGATTTGCATAAAATCATGAAGGAGAAGAATATACCCTTATTTGCGTTAGAATCACAGGAAGAACTTAAGGAATTTGATTTTCTAGGTATTACATTACAATACGAAATGTGTTATACCAATGTACTTCAGATTCTAGATCTAGCGCAGATTCCGATATGGGCTAAGGATAGAAAGGATTCTGACCCTATTGTTATGGGCGGCGGTCCTTGTACTTATAATCCCGAGCCGATTGCGCCATTTTTTGATGTTATATATATTGGCGAAGGTGAGGTCAGCTATGATGAATTTCTTGATTTGTATAAGGAAATGAAAAGTTCCCCTAATTATTCAAGGAAAGCCTTCTTAGAGAAAGTTGCTCATATTGAAGGAATCTATGTGCCATCTCTATATGAGGTTACATATAATGAGGATGGTACAATTAAGTCATTTACGCCAACCAATGATGCTCCAGCTATTGTTAATCGAGTTGTATTAACTAATTTCGATAGTGGTGCGTACCCAACTAAGCCAATAATTCCTTATATTAAGGCTACACAGGATAGAATTGTTCTTGAGATTCAAAGAGGCTGTATAAGAGGCTGTAGATTCTGTCAGGCAGGAATGATATATCGACCTAACAGAGAAAAAAGCGTAGAATTATTAAAGGAACAGGCAAGACAGATGATTGAAGCAACGGGACATGAAGAGATTTCACTATGCTCCTTATCATCAAGTGACTATTCTGATTTGCCGGAATTAATTGATTATTTAATTGAGATTTGTTCTGATAAGCATATTAATATATCACTTCCATCACTACGTATTGATGCCTTTTCTCTTGATGTAATGAGTAAGGTGCAGGATATTAAGAAAAGCTCCCTTACATTTGCACCAGAAGCAGGCAGTCAGCGTATGCGTAATGTGATTAATAAGGGCCTTGATATAGAAGACATCATTAATGGCTCTAATATGGCTTTTAAGGGTGGTTGGAATAAGGTTAAGCTGTATTTTATGCTTGGGCTTCCATTTGAAGAGGATGAGGATATTAAGGCTATTCCTGAGCTTGGCAATGAGATTGCAAGTAATTATTATGATATACTCCCTAAGGAGGAGAGAAATGGTAGATGTCAGATAACAATGTCCACATCCTTCTTTGTGCCTAAACCATTTACTCCCCTTCAATGGGCTAGGATGTATCCTAAGGAAGAATACCTGCGTCGTGCCCATCTTGTTAAGGATACAATGAATGAACAGCTTAATAAGAAGAGCCTAAGATACCATTATCACGAAGCAGATGTGTCTGTATTAGAGGGTGTTCTTGCAAGAGGCGACAGAAAACTTGCTGATGCAATCTATTATGTCTATACACATGGGGGTATATTCGATGCCTGGAGTGAATTCTATGATGATGACTTATGGCAGGAGGCCTTCAATAAATGTGGCATCAGCCTTGATTTCTACGCATATAGAGAGCGTGACATTGATGAGATTCTCCCTTGGGACTTTATTAATGTCAACATCTCTAAGAAGTTCTTAATTCGAGAGTGGGAGAACGCCAAGAAGGGTGTAGTAACTCCTAATTGTCGTGAGAAATGTAGTGGATGTGGAGCCAAAGTATATGATAGTGGCTGTTGTGTAAAGCAAGCGCAATAACCATAAAAACTCCTGAGCAGCATTTTAGCTGCGGGGAGTTATTTATGGTTAATGTGCATGAATCAAACTACAAGGTATATTATATGAAAGTTAGAGTAAGATTTGAGAAAAAAGGTGTATTAAAATACATTGGTCACTTAGATATGATGCGGTATTTTCAGAAGGCTATAAGCAGGGCGGAGCTTCCAATCGCTTATTCTGAAGGGTTTAACCCACATCAGATTATGTCCTTTGGCAACCCCTTAGGACTTGGGATGACATCAAGTGCAGAATACATGGATATTGAATTGTTAGAGGAGATTCCATCTATAGAAGGCATTAATCGCCTTAATAATGAGATGGTGCCGGGAATTAAGATTCTCTCATTCAGATACCTGCCAGATAAGGCGAAAAACGCTATGTCTGCAACTGAGGCTTCATCATATAAGATTAGTTTAAGTGATAAGCTACAAGCAGAACTTGGGGATATTACTAACATTTCCCATAGAATAGATGAATTCATGTCTCTTGATGAATGTATAATCACTAAGAAGACTAAGAAATCAACAAGAGACCTTGATATATTACCTCTTATATATGAATTCGATTATAGAGATGATTATTTCTATATAAAATGTTCATCAAGCTCAGGTGACAATATTAAGCCAGAAGTAATTATGAGTGAATTCCTACGATTCTTGGGATTCAAATTTGAATTAGACAGAGTAAGTCTTCATATAGAAAGACTAGATATTTATGCACGTGAGAATGGTAATTTAATATCATTAGATTGCATAGGAATTGATAAAAATTAATTATTGTATTTTACAATTAACCGAACAGACACCAAAAATGACCGAATAGACATTTTTGGTGTATTTTTTTGCTTATTTCTAGGATAATAATCATTAAAAATAACCATATGTGCACGAAAAACGACCATATGTTCAAAATGGGTAGAAATATTAATCTAAATTGTGCATAATACACTCAAACATAAAAAATGAAAGGAGGAGAACATTATGGATTCAAAATTAATAGGAATTGTTACTACAATAATTTCAATGGTAGCTGTATTAGTATTTTTAATTCTAGGTTTTTTCTTTGGCTTGTGGAATCCTGGTTGGATAGTATTCGTTGTAGCAGGAATAGCTATTGCTATTGTATCAATGGTAGGTAAATACACATACGAGAAGAAAAATGAAACTAAGAACAAGGATAACTAAGATAAGTTAACATACTTTCTAGATGGGGGTGATTTTATGAAGTTAACTAAAAGATTTTTAAGTATTTGCGTATGTTTCATAATGGTGGCTAGCTTATTTGCAGGTATTACACTTCCTGCATACGCTAAGGAAGACGAAGAAAACGTACAATTAGGCGATGGTTCTTTTAATCTTGATGACTTTGAATATGTTACAAATGGCGGTGAAATATATTTAAATAAGTATAATGGAACAGCCGAGAACCTGGTTATTCCTTCAAAATATGAGTTGTCTGACTATAATTATAATGTACGTTTAACTCCAAATTGTACTAGCTTTTTCAAGAATAATGAAACGCTTAAGACCATATCCTTTGGTGATGGTGTTACAAGTGAAGTTACTAACATGACTGATATGTTTAATTACTGTACTAATCTAACAAGTGTTGTTGGACTTGATACTTCACATAGTACTACATTTCATAATATGTTCTATAGATGTTTCAAGCTTACTAATGTGGATACAAGTAAATTCAATACCTCTTTAGTAACAGATATGTATGATATGTTTGGTCGCTGTTATAACTTGACTCAAATAGATGTATCAGGCTTTGATACAAGTAAAGTTACCGATATGAGAGGTATGTTCCATTATTGTGAGAACCTAACTGATGTTGATGTAAGTGGATTTGATACTAGTAATGTTGAAGGTAATGGATTCTCTAATATGTTCTATTGCTGTGAGAGCGTAAAGGAACTCGATGTATCTAATTGGGATGTGTCTAAAGCAACAAACATTAATTCACTATTTTGTTATTGTGAAAATATAGATAAATTAGACCTTAGCAATTGGGATATGTCTAATATAACCTGGGGTTCAAATGTAATACTTGGTTGTGAAAACCTTATAGAAATTAAGACTCCACTTAATCTATATACAGATATAGCGTTGCCAGCAACATTTACAAGAGAAGATGATGAAACTGTTACATATACAAATCTGCCTAAGGAACAGATTACAAGCTTTACAATCACAAAGCAGCGTTCTGAAGATAGTAATGTAATATCAGTTGATTATGATAATGGTACTGCAGTTGTAAGAGATTTTTCAACTGGTGGAGAGCTTACTGTTCCTCTATTCATAATTGAGGAAAGCGAAGTATATCGTATGTACAATCCTTATAACGGAGAGCATTTCTATTCGAAGAACGATGCAGAAGTATTCTATCTAATATCTTGTGGTTGGATTTTTGAGCAAGAATCTGATTTTGGTTCAGTTGATGCATTAGATTATGATGCAATTCCTGTATATAGATTATTCAATCCTAATGAAGGTGGAATGCACTTCTATACAGGTGATGCTTTTGAAGCAAGTTATCTTAGTGTTAATGGATGGAACTACGAAGGAATATCACATTATGTATATGACCCTGATTGTAAGAAGGGTGTGATGCAATATAGACAATTCAATCCTTACAGCCTTAATGGACAGCATAATTGGACTGCTAACCTAGGTGAGAAGGAATGGCTCGATTCATTAGGTTGGATTGATGAAGGTGTTGTATGGAATGTAATTGATTTAAATGACTATGTACAAACAGGAATAGTTGGTTCATTTAGATATGTAGACCCTGATATTCAAGAGCTTGTATGCACATATACATTTAATGCAAATGGAACAGGAAAGTATGATATATCGGGAGAAGTTATGAATTTCACTTATACGACTGATGGAAGCACTCTTACAATAATGTTTGAAGGACAACAAGTTCCAATGGTTGTAGAATATACTGTTGATGCCAATGCATTAGTAATTATAGACGGAACTGGCTCAGAGATTGTATATATGAGAATATAATAAATACGCAAGTAGAATATATTAAATGTAATATTGGCTAGTATTTTTTATCATAATGCGTCAGCTCCTATAAGGGCTGGCGCATTATATTTGTGATAGACTTAGTTTTGATATATAATTGACAATTGTAGTCTAAAATTAACCGAATAGACACCAAAAACGACCGATTAGACATTTTTGGTGTATTTTTTTACTTATTTTTAGGATAATAGTATCTATATGACTAAGAGGAAATTTGCTTATGAAAAGATATGTTAATAGTTTTATTTTTAGAGCATTAATTGGTGCTTTAATGGGGATTGCCATATGTCTTATGCTTTATGGTTTTGGAATGTATGATGAAATCATTATAGATAACAAACCCTATGTTTTAATGCAATTTATTGGTAGTGCTCTTAATGGAATAATCTGTATGGGAAGCACAATTGTATATGATATTGATAACCTTGGCTTAAGCAAGGTTACATTGCTTCATTATGTGATTACATTAGTTTCTTTTTTTAGTTTTAACTTTTTACTCGGCTGGTTTAGTGAGTTTAATATAATTCTAATATTAGCTGTGTTTACAGTAGCGTATTTTATAATATGGCTAGTTAATTATTTGATTTACAAAAGGGAGATTCGTCGTATGAATAAAGACCTAGAAGACATTAAGCAGAAAGCAGGTGAATCTGATGAATAATATTATCGATATTGACGTAATAATCGACGAGGAATATATCGATCCTAAGGTTACAATTGAGACTAATGCCAAGAATACATATGTAGAGAGTATTGTTGATGCTATTGAAAATGTTGCAGAGAACGAATACCCGATACTGACAGGATATGTAGATAATAATGCGCATTTTATATTCCAAAGGGACATTATTAGAGCGCATATTGAGAACCGCAAGGTAATTCTTGAGACTGAAGAAGGCACTTACAATGTTCGTAAATCATTAGTGGCCCTTGAGAACATTCTCAATCCAACCAGATTCGTCAGAATATCGCAGTCTGAGATTATTAATATATACAAAGTCGAGAGGTTTGAATTCGATATTGCAGGAACAATAGGTGTTGTATTTTCAAATGGGGAGAAGACCTGGGTTTCAAGAAGCAGAGTTAGTAATCTCAAGGATATTATCAATAAAAATCATTAAAAACAACCATATATGCACGCAAAACGACCGAATGTTCAAAATGGGTAGAAAAATTCAATTGATTTGTGCATAATACACTCAAACAAAAAATTATTAAAGGGGGACAAAATTATGAAAAGGAATATTAAAATTATCGTTGCAGTAATGTGTGTATTAGTTGTAGGAGCTTCCCTTGTAGGATGTAGTTGTTCATCTACTGATAACAAGACTAATTCAACAACTTCTCAATCAGCTAATGGCAAGAATGGTACAGCTAATTCTAAGGACGCTAATAATACTAATGCGAGCGCAAACAATGGTGCAAATGCAAGTGCTAATAATGGGGCTAATACTAATGCTAATAATGGTTCAGGAAATAGCGCAGCTCCAGCGGCAGCACCTGAGAGTAAAGGAACAGGAATTGTTGGAACATTTAGATACGTAGATGCTGAAACACCTGAACTAACATCTTCTTATACATTTAACCAGGATGGAACAGGACAATATGAACTTTTAGGTGAGAAGCTTGATCTTACATATAAGACGAATGGTAATATCTTATCTATCACATTTGCAGGACAAAGCATTCCTATGGATGTAGAATACACTGTTAATGCACAAGCGCTTACAATCAAAGATGTAAATGGTAACGATGTAGTATATAACAGAGTATAGAAACACACTATTAAGGAGACAATACAATGGAACAGAAGAAAGATTTTTCATTGATTAATTGTATATCTACAGCAATGATTGCATATTTTCTCACAATTCCAGTTCATGAAGGAATTCATGCAATCACATATCTAATATATGGTAATGAAGTTGAATGGTATTCTGCAGGAGCTGTTAGGTCATATAACTTAATTGATATTGGAAGCTTATCTTATTTTCATCGCGTAATGGTTGGTGGTGGAAGTGCATCAATTATTAATGTGATAATTGGAATAATTCTTATGTTCATCGTGCTTAAAGCATCTCTTGGACCTACTGTTAGATTATTCTTAACTCAATTGATGGGTTCACATTTATCTTGTGGCATAGGATATTTCATGATTGGTGGAATGTTTGCTGCCGGGGATTGGGGTAATGTTTTTTCATATTTTACTGATGATGAGACATTTGTAATAGTTTTAAGAATAATTCTTGCAGTCTTAGGTAGTATAGGGATAGTATTCTTATTCTTCCTGCTTAATCACTTGTCATATTACTTTATTGAAGATGCCACCAATAAGAAGGAGAAGCTAAGTGTTGCTTTTAAGCTTCATATAATAATGTTAATTGTAGGATTTGTGGTAGGTATGATAACTACAGCATTGTCTCCATCTGATGAATTAAATCTCGGTCTTGGAGCATTATACAATATGATGTGGATTCCATTCTTCTGGGGCTTTATGTTCACTGGCGTAATGAATGTATTACCTCCTAAGAAGAGTAGATTCCAATATAAATTACCTTCTAAGCTTAATGTAGCTTTGTTAATAATAGGTGTAGCTTTAATACTATTCGATATTATAGTTCTAGGACCTGGCATACACTTTGACTTATAGTGTTGAATTTAATCCTATTATATTTGGCGAGTATAAAAGAGAGACGAAGTGTTAGATGTATAATATATATTTCGAGGTTGCCGCAATTGGCTTTATGGGCATCCTGCTATTATATCTATATATAGAATATCCTAAGGCATCAGAGAGCAATATCCGTTACCGTCAATGGGTAACATGGATTCTTCTAAGCCTTATCGTTGATGTTGTTACAACACGCATGACGGATTATGGGTATATGATACCTCCATTCGTCAATGTGTTGGCTAGTACATTTTATTTTATCATAACGGCCGGCTCCTTCTGGGGGCTGGCGCGTTATCTTCATGCCATAATCAAAGGTAAATTCTCCAATGTATATATGACAATTATTAATTCAATGGTAGTTATATATACAGCCATAATGATTGTTAATATATTTACAGGATGGGTATTTATCTATGATGAAACTGGTTCTTATTTACATGGTCCGTATTTTCCTATAATTTACATTTTTCAGGCCATATGTCACACATTATCAATCGTATTGTTAATATCATATAGGAAGAAGCTAGAGAAGAGACTGCTTATCTCTATATGGTTATTTATGCTGTTCATAATCGCAGGATATATATTGCAGGTGGTATTCTTCCAGAAGACCTTACTTGTATTCTATATGTTCTCCCTTGCTGCTATGACATCTCTATTCGTGGTAGAGACACCGGATTATTCCAAGCTGTCAGAAGCTCTTAAGGAGGTTGAAGAGCAAAAGCGACGGGCAGATGTGGCTAACAAAGCAAAATCCGAATTCTTAGCAAAGATGTCTCATGAGATTAGGACGCCTATTAATGCTGTAATAGGAATGGATGAGATGATTCTTCGTGATAGTAAGGAAGATGAGATTAAGGGATACGCATTTGACATAAAGAATGCCGCAGAGGCGCTTCTATCGACAATTAACGATATTCTTGACTTATCTAAGGTTGAATCAGGCAAGATGGAGATTGTACCTGTAGATTATGATGTATCATCAATGATTAATGATGTATCGAATATGATTGAGTTTCGTGCCAAGGAGAAGGGCTTGGAATTCATAGTCGATATTGATGAGAATATTCCCTCAAGACTATATGGTGATGATATAAGAATAAGACAGATTATTGTTAATTTGTTAACTAACGCTGTAAAATACACTGAGAAGGGAAGTGTAACATTTTCCATACAATCCACGAAAGATGCTGATAAATGCATACTTTATATCAGCGTAAAGGATACTGGTATGGGTATTCGAAAAGAGGATAAGGAGAAGCTCTTCGAGCAGTATTCCCGACTTGATATGGAGAAGAATCGAAATATTGAGGGTACAGGTCTTGGAATGAGCATTACCTTACAGCTTCTTAACCTTATGAATAGTAATCTTAAGGTGAATAGTGTATATGGAGAGGGCTCAGAGTTCTATTTCTATCTGACGCAGCCAATTACTAATGATACTCCTATCGGCTCTCTTCAGGATAGAATCAAGGAACAGAAGAGTTCTTATAATTATGGCGTGTCATTTATAGCACCTAAAGCTAAGATTCTTCTTGTTGATGATAATTATATGAACAGGAAGGTTGCCCGTTCACTGCTTCGTGATACACTAATTAGAATTGATGAAGCGGCTGGTGGCTATGAATGTATAGAATGTGTCAAGGATACTCATTATGATGTGATTTTGCTGGATCATATGATGCCTGACCTTGATGGTATCAAGACATTTCGTATGATGCGAGATAATGATATGTACAAATGTAAGGGAACCCCTGTAGTTGCCCTTACTGCGAATATGATTGCAGGAGCCAAGGAAATGTATGAGCGCGAAGGCTTCGATAGCTTTCTTGGCAAGCCTATTCGACCAGAACGACTTGAAGAGCTTTTAATTGAGCTTATTCCTGATGAATTAGTAGAGGTAGTAGATAATAGCAAGGCTTCAGAAGATGTTTCTAATGATGCTAGCGGTGCAGATTCAGATATTAAGCTTCCTTACGTAGAAGGAATTGATATTGAAAATGCTCTATTACATCTTGGAAATGTATCATTAGTAGAGGATATGATTGTTGATTATACTAAGCAATCTAAGAAGGATTCTA
>Ga0256404_1001767_pt1 | contig 50494 bp, 37 predicted proteins | sample RumenRJG_01DNA_FD_185990 | JGI IMG/M metagenome (GOLD analysis project Ga0256404, IMG submission 185990) | Bovine rumen microbial communities from Lethbridge, Alberta, Canada - RJG_01 | ecosystem: Host-associated > Mammals > Digestive system > Stomach > Rumen | place: Canada: Alberta | collected...
TGTCTGCTTTGACATTGGATGTAATGGAACCGGCTCCCATATGGGCTTTGTATCCCAAAATGGAATCTCCCACATAATTATAATGGGGAACCTGGACATTATTAAACAATATAACATTCTTAAGCTCTGTAGAATTGCCCACTACGCAGTTATTCCCCACAAGGACATTACCTCTTATAAAGGCTCCGGGACGGACTTCCGTATTCTCCCCGATGATGGTGGGCCCTAATATAACATTACTTCCAAATCCACCGTAAAATTTAACACTATTTGCTATCCAGACATCTCCGTCATGTTTTGTATAAAGCTTCTTATCAAGGCTCTCTCCTATCTTACGGATAATCTCACCTATATGGGGAAGGACTTCCCAGGGATAGGTATAGTCCGCCATAAAGGGGCCTGCAAGACTCTCATTTAAAGAAAACAGATTCTTTATCATAAGTTCATCCATTATAAATCACCACCATAAAGCTTATTTATAAAATGCGCTGATATTATTATACAACTCTTTCACCCGGTATTGGTTAGAAACATTCTTGACCATATCGGTTTTTTTCTTCACAAAATCCGTCAACTTAACCATGTATTCATCTGAAGAAATCTCACCCTGAGCTACCATATTAAGCCCCTTTTCCCAGCTGGCCGTTAGCTCGGGGTTAAGCAGGGACCTTATGGATGAATTAACTATATCGAATATTAACTCTCCCATAAGCGTAGGGGTCAGTATCTGTGTCTTTTTATTCAGTTTCACATACTCCTTGGTCACCAGTTTATTCAGTATCTCGGCCCTTGTGGCTGAGGTTCCTATGCCGCAGCTTTTTATCTGAGACCGAAGTTCTTCGTCTTCTATAAGCTGTCCTGCATTTTCCATGGCCAGGATCATGGATCCCGAATTATACCGCTTAGGTGGAGTAGTCTCTCCTTCCTTTATCTCATAACCTTTAACATCCAGACTGTCACCCTTTTTCAGACTGTTTATAATCTCCGAAAGAGAGCCCTGTTCTCCTGCTGCTTCCGGGTCGGAGTCATCCTTTTCCTCATCTTTGGGCTTGTCCACAGTAAAGGAATACTTCATGATGTCAAGGTAGCCTGTTGATTTTACGGTCTTAACTCCGGCATTAAACAATTCGCTGTCAACTCTAACGGAAATGTTGTTCTTCATAAACTCTGCGGGAGGCAGGAAGATAGCCAGAAATCTTCTTACTATAACTTCATAAACCTTTCCGTGAAGGGGCGACAGGCTCTTTAGATTACCAAGGCCCTGTCCCGTTGGAATTATGGCATAATGGTCTGTAATCTGCTTATCATTAACATATCTGGTCTCGGCCAGGTTTTTATATAAACCTTCGTTTAATACCTTATTTGCACAGTCTGATACGGAAGGAATAGCCGCAAGCCCCTTTATATTCTTCTGTATCTCTTTTGATACGGCTGTTGATAAGACTCTGGCATCTGTTCTGGGATATGTGCAAAGCTTTTTTTCATAGAGATCCTGAATAATACCCAGAGTATCATTGGGACTTATCTTAAAGAGCCTGGAACACTCATTCTGCAGTTCTGCCAGGTTATATAAAAGGGGAGGATTCTTCTTCTCCTTCTTTTTTTCTATAGACTCTACAATAGCTGTATTAAAGGGGGCTAAGGAATCTATAAGCTCCCCTGCCCAGTCTTTGGTTGTAAATCCCACATCCTTATAGAGGTCGGGATGGGCATTATACTTTGACTCCTGGTTTACTTTCCATTCAGCACCAAATACTGCGTCACCCTTTGAAAATGAGCCTGAAATCTTATAAAAAGGAGTTTTAACGAAGCTTCTTATCTCCCGCTCACGTCGGACGATCATGCCTAGGACGCAGGTCATTACCCGGCCTACGGAAATAGCTGTATATTTACTGTTAAATAGCGGTGATATGGAATAAGAATACTTCAGGGTAAGAATCCTTGAAAAATTAATCCCCATAAGATAGTCTTCTTTTGCCCGAAGATAGGCAGAGTCCGACAGCTTGTCATATTCGCTTAAAGGCTTGGCTTCCCTGATCCCCCGAAGGATCTCTTCCTCCGTCTGGGAATCTATCCAGACTCTTAAGCGCTTCTTTTCAGGAGAAACTAAAGCCTCCTGGTCCACAAGCCTGTAAATGTATTCCCCTTCACGACCCGAGTCGGTGCAGACATAGATAGTATCCACATCTTCTCGGTTTAAAAGGGCCTTAACCGTATTAAACTGCTTACTTACAGAGGGAATGACTTCGTATTTGAAGCGCTCAGGCAAAAAAGGCAGGGTATCCATACTCCACCTTTTTAAAGAATCGTCATATTTGTCGGGATAACTCATGGTGATAAGATGACCCACACACCAGGTAATAATGGTATCCTCTCCCTCAAGATATCCGTCATGTTTTTTTAGATCAACCTTCAGCGCCTTGGCAAATTCCTGTGCGACGCTGGGTTTCTCCGAAATATATAAATGTTTCAAAATAAATCTTCCTTACAAACTGCTTATATCCACAAGAATAATACGGGGCTCTTTGGCAGCTTCTTTTTTAAGCTTCTCATCAAATGCTCTTGAAGAGAATAAGTAATAATAATCCGCAGAGATCTTAGCCTGTCCCATTAGATCGAAAAGGTCTAAGCACATGGAATATGTAACTGTACGGTCTTTCCAACGGCATAATCCGATGATGGCATTACCGCTGTCATCAGATGCGATAATATCGATATTACCCTGCTTACCAACCCAGCTGCCGATCTTGGTGATCTTAAGGGGCAGCCGGCCGATCTTACTTAAGAGAAGCAGGTACTCCTGACATACTTTAACAAAGTATCTGTCTAAATACTCGTTAAGTTCAGGTTCAACATACATGTCATAGAAATCAGTCTCACTTAAGAGGTTTAAAGCCGACTGATTTGCATATATAAATCTGTAATAGAAATTAACCAGTGTATTCTTAATCTGGTATACACCCTTCTTGGTGTTAACATGGCCGGCAGTCTCGTATGAGTCCACCTTCTCCACTATATCAAGATCAATAAGGTTATTGATATATACGCTTATCTTTGCTCTTGAAAAACCGGTATAAGCAAATAAATCATTAAGCTTATTCTTACCTGTAGCCAGAGCATAGAGAATGGTAGAATAAACAGCCTGCTCACGAAGTTCTGAACCAATGATCCGATCCACTTCATTATACAGTGTTCCGTTAGGAGAAAGAATCAGCTTACATACATTATCCTTAACGGTCCTGCTCTTATTCCATCTGTCTAAATATTTGGGGATTCCTCCAATGATACCGTATATCTTCACGCACTCTCTGGTATCGTATCTCTCTAAGGTCTGAACCAGATCTACGAAACCGATCTCATTAACTCTGTGGGCATGAAAAATCTTATTCTGTGAATTATTCTTTAAGATGTTGGGAAGCTCGCTACCGATCCATCCGATCTGGGAGCAGACAAGAATCACCATGATTTTATCTGATGAAGACTTTAATGCATCAACAACAGCCTTCATAAAGGATTCGTCTTTTTTGGCGATATATTGAAATTCGTCGATTACCAAAACAAGTTTCTGAGGATCAGCCTTAACTACACCATTGATAACATCGGTATACTCATTTGAAATTATGTCAACATCGAATTGACTTTTAGCCTCTGCCTCAAAGAATATCTTCTGTTGAAGTTCGGAAGCCTGCTTTGCCATATAATAAAATGCTCTCTTATCTTTGCAAAACTCCCTCACAATACGGGTCTTACCAAGTCCGTATGCGCCGTACAGAATAACGGCTTCGTTCTCCTCTTTGTTAAATACCTGAGTGAGTACATTAAGTTCTCTTTTCCTACTGGACAACATGCGCAATTCTCCCCTAAATAACAAAATAACGTGGCTCTCGTGCGACCAATTCCAAAATCGCCGGAGTAATAATTATTATAGCACAATTTTTTTTGTTTTCAAGAAAATTAAAACGGTTTTTAATAAAAAAACTTACAAAAAGAATAAAAAATCACATTGGTTTTTTTGTACAAAAAATCAATGTGATTTAAAGTGTAAGATTCGAATTAATAAAAGCCTTATTTTGCGGTAATATAGCCCTTGGCTTTCAGAAGCTCTGCACAAAGCACCGCACCGCCGGCAGCTCCTCTTAATGTATTATGGGATAAGCCTACAAATTTGTAGTCAAATAAGGTATCCTCTCTTAAACGTCCTATGGTAATACCCATTCCCCTCTCGTAGTCAACATCCATCTTAACCTGAGGCCTGTTATCCTCTTCCACGTAACGGATAAACTGTGCCGGAGCGCTGGGAAGTTCAAGTTCCTGGGGAAGTCCGGAGAAGGAAGTAATTCGCTCTATAAATTCTTCCCTGGTGGGTTTCTTATCAAATGATACAAATACAGCAGCCGTATGACCGTCAAGAACAGGCACTCTTATACACTGAGTAGTAATAAGGGGCTTGTCAGCCTTAACAATAACGCCGTCTTCAATATGACCGAATACCTTCAAAGGCTCCTGTTCGCTCTTTTCTTCCTCTCCTGCGATATAAGGAATAACATTGGCGATCATCTCCGGCCACTCTTTGAAGGTCTTTCCCGCACCGGATATAGCCTGATATGTGGTGGCAACCACGGTCTTGGGACCGAATTCCTTCAATGCGGCAAGCACCGGTGTGTAACTTTGGATGGAACAATTAGGCTTAACAGCGATGAAACCTCTTGTAGTACCCAGTCTCTTCTTCTGAAATTCTATTACTTCAAAATGCTCCGGATTAATCTCGGGGATAACCATGGGAACATCCGGTGTCCATCTGTGGGCGCTGTTATTGGAGACAACAGGTGTCTCGGTCTTAGCGTAATCTTCTTCAATAGCACGGATCTCGTCCTTGGACATATCTACCGCACTGAATACAAAGTCAACTTTCTTTGCAACCTGCTCTACTTCATTAACATTTAATACGATCTTATCCTTAACAGAGTCCGGCATGGGGGTCATCATCTTCCAACGGTCTCCCACAGCCTCTGCATATGTCTTACCTTCGCTTCGCGGACTTGCGGCAATAGCCACAACCTCGAACCAGGGATGGTTATCAAGAAGGGAAACAAACCTCTGTCCTACCATTCCCGTTCCGCCAAGTACACCAACTTTTAATCTTTCTGCCATTTTCAAAACTCCTTCTGTTTTTCCTGCGCGGACAAATGTCCGTCTGTTAGAAATGATAATATACTATATCGTAATTATTTGCAACCCTTATTTAAATATTCTTTATTAATACCGATAAACTCAAGCATAGCCTCCCTGCCGGGACCGCCGGTGGTAAGCCTGTTATTAACACAGGTTTTGAGACTTATGGCTTCATATACATCATTTTCGAATACATCACTGATCTCCTTTAATTCATCCAGGGACATATCAAGAATAGCCTTATTCTTCTCAATACAGGTAAGAACAAGCTTTCCTATGATCCCGTGAGCATCCCTGAAGGGCACTCCCTTCTTAACCAGGTAATCGGCGGCATCAGTAGCATTGGTAAAGCCATTCATGGCACTCTTCTCTAAAACGGACTTATTAAACTTCATGGTAGATATCATGCCGTCAAATAAGGTGATACAGTTTGTTACCGTATCTATGGCATCGAAGGACATCTCCTTGTCTTCCTGCATATCCTTGTTATATGCCAGAGGCAGCCCCTTCATGGTGGTAAGAAGTGCCATCAAAGCCCCGTATACCCGGCCGGTCTTACCTCTTACAAGCTCGGCAATATCAGGATTCTTCTTCTGAGGCATTATTGAACTTCCGGTACTGAAGGAATCGTCAAGCTCTATAAAGCCGTACTCATTGGAATTCCAGATGATAATCTCCTCGGAGAACCGGCTTAAATGCATCATTATAAGAGAAAGAGCCGACAGATATTCTATGAGATAATCCCTGTCAGATACGGAATCCATGCTGTTAAGGGTAGGTCCCTTAAATCCCAGAAGCTCTGCTGTAAAACTTCTGTCTAAAGGATAGGTGGTGCCTGCCATGGCGCCGGCGCCAAGGGGGCAGTAATTCATTCTCTCGTAAATGTCAGAAATCCTGCTCCTGTCCCTCTTAAACATTTCAAAATATGCTCCGAAATGATGGGCAACCGTAGTAGGCTGGGCCTTCTGTAAATGGGTAAAGCCCGGCATATAGGTTTCCACATTATCTTCTATAATCTTAAATATGGATTCAAGGAGGTGATACAAGGCCTTATCCGTCATAACCAGCGAATTTCTCACAAAAAGCCTCATATCAAGGGCTACCTGGTCATTTCTGGACCTTCCGGTATGAAGCTTCTTACCCACGTCACCTGTACGTTTAATAAGATTAGCCTCAACGAAACTGTGAACATCCTCATAATTCTCGGAGACAACCAGATGACCAGCCTCCACGTCTTCTAAGATGCTGTTAAGATTGGAAACAATAATATCCATCTCCTGATCGGTTATTATCCCCTGCTTTCCAAGCATGGTGGCATGGGCAACACTGCCCTCGATATCATATTCCAAAAGTCTCTTGTCAAATCTTATGGAGGCATTGAAATTGTATACCTGCATATCTGTTTCTTTAGTAAATCTTCCGCCCCATAACTGAGCCATGTCTATTCTCCTTTCACCAATCAGAGAGTTATTTCTTTATTATTAAAGTAGATCTCATACCATACAAGAAACATATAGATTACCCATATCTTCTTGCTTTCATCGGCTTTTTCAGACTTATGTCGCTCTAAGAGATCCAGAATGTATCCTTTTTCAAAGAACTTATCCGCCGTATCAGACTTAAAGGCAGCTTCTATCATGGAATAGTATCGGTCCTGTCTTATCCATCTTGCAAGGGGGACGGGAAAACCAAGCTTCTTCTTTCCGGCAACATCCTTTGGAATATACTTGGCAGCCACTTTTCTGAAGGCATACTTGGTGACCTTATTATGTATCTTATGTGCTGCGGGAATCCTTCTGGCAACATCAAATACTTCCTTGTCCAGGAAAGGAACCCGGGATTCCAGAGAATGAGCCATACTCATCTTATCAGCTTTAAGAAGGATATCTCCCACCAGCCAAAGATTAATATCTATAAGCTGCATCTTTGCAAAATCAGATCCCTTTGCATCAGCGTATATAGGCCTGGTAACGGAGAAGGGATATTTGTTTTTCCCTAAGTCCTCTTTCTTAAGAAAGGCCTTAATCTCCCTGGGAGTAAACCTGTTGGCATTGCCGATAAAGCGCTGTTCAAGGGGAGTACAGCCTCTAATTAGGAAGTTCTTTCCCTTGAACTCAGCCTTGGAATTAACCAGTTTATTCTTTATAGTCTTTTTTAAACCATTAGGCAGGAGCTTAAATCCGGCCAGGGACTTTGGTTCATGATAAATGTTATAGCCGCCGAAAAGTTCATCTGAACCCTCTCCGGAAAGCACAACCTTGACCTTCTTTGCCGCCAGCTCATCCACCAGATAAAGGGCTACACAAGATGCATCTGCCAGAGGTTCATCCATATAATACATGACTTTATCCAGAACACCAAAATACTCTTCGGAAGAAATGGTCTTTCTGTCATTTTCAATGCCCATACGCTCTGCAAAACGCTTGGCATAACCTAATTCATTATGATTATCCTTGGAAAAGCCTACTGTAAAGGTCTTGGCTCCGTTAAATCTCGATACCAAATAGCTGGAATCCACCCCGCTTGAAAGAAGGGATCCTACCTCCACATCGGCTATCATATGATGTTTAACCGAATCATCCAGAGCATTCTCCAGCATCATAACCGTCTCATCTAATGGAAGTCCTCTTTTTTCTTCGAAGGAAGGAGTCCAATACCGCACTATATCAACCTTCCCATCCTTGTAAATTATGTAATGAGCCGGAGGGAGCTTAAATATCCCCTTGAAAAATGTCTCGGGCAGGGCTGAATACTGAAATGAAAGATAACATTCCAGGGCCTCCATGTTGAATTCTTTCTTATAAGAAGGGTGTTCCAAGATGCTCTTTATCTCTGAAGCATATATCAGGCCCTTGTCCGCAGGTGCATAATAAAAAGGCTTAATGCCGAAGAAGTCCCTTGCCCCGAACATCTGCTTCTTTTTTTCATCCCAGAGCATAAAGGCAAACATTCCCCGAAGCTTGGAAAGCACCTCCACACCGTATTCCTCATAACCGTGGATAATAACCTCTGTATCTGAATTATTGGCAAATACATGGCCCTTTGCTATAAGCTCGCTTCTAAGCTCCCTGTAATTATATATCTCACCGTTCATAGTAAGAACTATACTGCCATCCTCATTCTTCATGGGCTGAGACCCGTTATCCAAATCTATAATGGAAAGCCTCCGAAACCCGATAGCCACATCCTCCGTAAAAAATGTTCCCTCACTATCCGGTCCCCGATGCCTTATCTTATCCATCATCCGTCCCAGAACTTCTTCCTTATTCTCAGTTTTCCCTATAAACCCGCATATTCCACACATGTATTATTGTCTCCTACTTTTCGTGATTTCAATATCAATTATCTATTATTTTTAGAATAAACACAACCACAATAATTCTGTCTATAAAGATCGTATTGCTGTGACAGTTCAATTGAGCGTTTATATCCGTTACGTTTCTTAAAGTCAGATGGCAGATGCTTAATATGGTATTCGGCCGCCAGTCTCTCCCCAATCTCGTTGATCCAATCCGCATTCTTATGCGGACTTATAGACAACGTCGTCGTAAAGTATTCGAATCCGAGCCGGGCAGCGTGCTTCGCCGCCTCCCTCATCCGCAGCTCATAGCATTTGTAACACCGCTCTCCCCCTTCAGGACAATCCTCTAATCCTTTCGCCATCTCAAAGAATACCTCCGGTAGGTACTCCCCCTCCATGAACTTAACCTTATTTTCAAGGGGCATCTCGGAAAGTAACCGCATAAGCTCTTTAACCCGCTTAGTATACTCGCTTTCAGGTGAAATATTGGGATTATAATAAAATACAGTAATATCAAAATATCGGGAGAGATACTCCAGGGTATAGCTGCTACAGGGTGCGCAGCAGGCATGTAAGAAAAGAGAGGGCAAATTGCCCTCAGTAACGGAATCTATAACCTTATCCAGTTCTTTTTGATAATTCCTGTTATTACTCATTAGTCTCCAGCTCAATAATAGTGATATTTCTGTATTGCGGATCATGGGTAAGGTCAATCTCTTCACCGGTATCTTCAAGAATAACCTTAGGTCGAAGGGTATTAAACTTAATATTCTCCGACACTATAGCCCTCTTCTTATCGGAAAGGATAACCGTACTTCCCTTAGGATAAATAGGTACATATCCCAGGAAGACCTCAACCACATCCCTGTCAAAAAGGGAACCGCAGGATGACATAAGAAACTCGGAAGCCTCTCCGGGGGAATAGGCATCCTTGTAAGGCCTCTTGGAGGTCAGTGCATCAAATACATCTGCTACGTGTATTATCCTGGCGTATCTGTGGATCTTCTGGTCCTTAAGGCCGAAGGGATAACCGGAACCGTCAACATTCTCATGATGACAAAGAATACCGATCTTGGTAGTTGCGGCAATATCCCAGCGTTCTTTAACAAGGCTGTATGCTATAGAGGGATGAGTCTTAATCAGAGCATACTCTTCTTCCGTAAGACGCCCGGGCTTATTAAGAATCTCATCGGATATCTTAAGTTTTCCTATATCATGAAGTAAAGCTGCCAGACAAAGATCCGTTAGTTCATCAAATTTAAAATTCATACCCATGGCTATCATGGTGGAAAGGACAGCCACATTAACGGAGTGTCTGTAGGTATAATCATCAAATGTACGAAGATCAACCAGGTCCAGTAGTATGGAATCCGAACCAAGGAGCTGTTCCACTATACTCTTGGAGAGGTTAATGGTTGCTTCAATATCTAAATCCTGGATGCTCTTAACAGCACGCGTACGAAGCTCATTAGTAATGGCTTCCTGAACAATAACCTTATTGGAAATGTCATCTTCAATATAGGCCCCAATGACGCCCTTGGCTTCCATCTTTTTGATGAATTCATCCGTCAGTCTGACACCGTAATTAATAAGAATCCTGTCGGACTGATCATAGATAGCTCGAGCTATCAGCATAGAGGGTTGTAACTTTGATATCGGAACAAAGCGCATATAAAATCAACCTCGGGTAACAATTAATTAAATATTGCAATACAAAATGAAAAACTATATAATAGCAATGTTAGCTTCGATAGCTCAGATGGTAGAGCGACGCACTCGTAATGCGTAGGTCGAGGGTTCAAGTCCCTTTCGGAGCTCTGCCCCTTGTATACTTAGAGTATACTGTCAACCAGCTTTATAAACTCTTCTACATCCATAGGCTTGGTAAAGTATCCCGCCACGCCTAACTTCTTAGCCTGTTCTTTAACAAGCTCCTGTGTAACAGCAGAATAAATAATGACATTAGCGTCCTTTTTAAGTCTGAAGAACTCCTGGCACATGCATAAATCCTTACAATCCGGCAACGTTATATCAAGAACAACCAGGTCAATATCTTCCTCGAGAAAAATCTTCTTGGCATCAATGGCAGTGCCGGCTTCATAAATATCGGTATAACCCGCTTTATTCAGTGAATCCTCAACCATCTTTCTGAAAAACACGGCATCATCCACGATAAGAATCTTTTTTCCCATATTATAAATCCCCCTATTCCTTTACGCATAACTAACCAAAATATATAATATCAAAAAAATCAACGCACTGCAAATACAGTGCGTTTAAAATATGACGATATTTAAATGTTTCTTTTAAAAATAATTGTTAATAATTGAGTCAGGATTAAATGTAGGTCTGTAAGCTCCTGCTCCGTCATACATCTTGGATATCTTGTTAACGGTGTTCTTGCTCATACCTTCAATCTGTCCGGCTTTCTCATAAATCTGCTGTCCGAAGGAATTAGACTCGTTAAATAAATTCTTCATATCTTCAGGTTTGGATGATGAAAGCTTATCATTATCTACCTTAAGATTATTATTCTCATCAATGGTGATCCCCACTTTGGAAAGCTGTCCGGCATTGGCAGATGTAAATCGCATCATCTGCTCACCTTTCTTCTGAAGAGAAAGGTTGCTGGTATTTTTAAATGAATCCAGGGTCTTATTATAGTTATCAACAAAAGAAGCTACTGACCTTGGATCAACTGGATCTTCTTTGGTCAGCTCCTTGGCTGCGTTCTTTAAAGATGTAGCTGCGGACTGGACTGACTTGTAAGTCTTGGAAATGGCATTATTTCCCGAACCCTTAACCCTGATGCCCTCAGCCTTGTCATCATCAGCAGAGATAATGATCTTCTTGGGCCGATTATCCTGGGAAGGAACACCAAGAGATCCCGGACCGCCTATCTTTCCGGGATTAACTTTGCCCTCGTAAATCCTATTCATATAGTTGTTTGAATAGTCTGTGCTCAAATCAAAGTTCTGTGCCAAACCTTTGTACCTCCTGTACTTCAGTCAACTAAAGAATACTTCCGATTATCCTTAATATTCTTCACATTATATTAATCGACATAAGTACAAAGAATTCTAACCCTAAAAATGTTAATTAAATGTTAAATTGATTATAACACAGGTCTCAGATTTTGTGAATAAACAAACCGCTTCTAAGCTTAGGCTCAAACCAGGTGGATTTAGGGGGCATAAGAAGCCCTGCATCAGCCACATCAAAAAGTTCCTTCATGGAGACGGGATACATGGCAAAGGCTACTCCGTTTACAAATGAGTCACAACGATTCTTTAAAAACTCAAGTCCCCGGATACCTCCGACGAACTCTATACGGTCATTGGTCTTGGGATCATCAATATCAAGAATTGGTCCCAATATATTATTCTGAAGAAGGGATACATCCATTCCGCCGACGATATCTTCGGTCTTAACAGAGTCCTTAAAGGCTATCCGGTACCATTTACCACGAAGGTACATTACACATTCTCCCCGGTAAGCCGGACGGATCATTTTACTTGAACCCTGGGTAATATCGGCCACTTCCTTAACCTTATCCAAAAATTCCCCGTCAGAAAGTTTGTTTAAATCTTTGACTACCCGGTTATAGTCCATAATAGCCAGCTGATTATCCGCAAATAATACTGACAGGAAGTAGTCGTACTCTCCCGGTTTTCCCCCATTTGCTTCTCTTCTCATTAAACCTGCTTTAACTGCCGAAGCAGCTCTGTGATGACCATCGGCGATATAAAGATTATCAACCTTTGCAAATAAACCTGTAATGTTTTCGATTATAGCATCATCATCGATCACATATACAGTATGTCTTACCCCGTCATCAGATATAAAATTATTAACGGGATCATTTTTAAGCTTGAAATCTTCAATAATCCTGCTGATATCATTGCTAGCCTTATATGCAAGAAATATGGGGCCGGTCTGGGCTCCGCAGGTATCTACGTGGCGGATACGATCCTTCTCCTTATCAGCCCGGGTATTCTCATGCTTCTTTATCACATCGTTTAAATAATCGTCAATGGAAGCACAGGCAACTATTCCTGTCTGAATATGACCCTTCATCTCCAGCTCATAGAGATAGAGGCAGGGCTTTTCATCCTGAAAGAAAACACCTTTATCATACATCTCCCACAGCCGATCTCTTGCCCGCTCGTATACTATATCATCATATGTATCAACGTCCGGTCCGAATCCTGTCTCTGCCCGGTCGATTGATAAAAATGAAATAGGATTATCGGCGACTACCTTAGTAGCCTCTTCCCGGTTATATACGTCATATGGCAGGGCGGCAACGTCAGCGGCCATGTCCACCCTGGGACGTATTCCTTTAAATGCTTTAATAACAGCCATAATAAATGCTCCTTTTAGTTCAAATATAAGATAACCCGGAAATACTCCGGGCTATCTGTGCTTTATTAAGTAAGAATATTATTTGATAACTCTAATCTTTACCACACCATCTACTGCTTCAAGCTTTGCAAGAACTTCCTTGTCAAGAGGTGACTCAATATCAAAGAGAGAATAAGCGTAGTCGCCCTTGCTCTTATTGGTCATGTTGGCAATGTTCATGTCAGCTGCGGCCATAATAGCTGTAAACTGACCAAGCATGTTTTTAACGTTCTTATGGTAAATGGCAAGTCTGTGAGCATCATTTACCGGGCCTAAGTCACATGCCGGGAAGTTAACGGAATTACGGATATTACCGTTCTCCATAAAATCCATAAGCTCTCTTACTGCCATCTTAGCGCAGTTATCTTCTGATTCCTCGGTAGAAGCTCCGAGATGAGGAATAACGATAACTCCCTTCTTTCCTACTGTTGTAGGATTGGGGAAATCGGTAACATATCTCTTAACCATACCCGCATCAAGAGCTTTGACCATATCCTCTTCGTCTACAAGAAGGTCTCTCGCAAAGTTAAGAACCACAACGCCCTTCTTCATCTTATCGATGGCATCTTTGTTAACCATCTTCTTGGTGTCGTCTGTAAGAGGTACATGAATGGTGATGTAATCGCAGTTCTCATATATCTCATCAATATTTCTGATATGCTTAATATCTCTGGACAGATTCCATGCAGCTTCAACTGAGATAAAGGGATCATATCCGTATACATCCATTCCCAGGGCTATGGCAGCATTTGCAACCTTAACACCGATAGCACCAAGGCCTATAATACCAAGCTTCTTGCCGTAGATCTCATTACCGGCGTACTGTTTCTTCTGCTTCTCAGCCTTAGCGGCGATCTCTGCATCTCCGGTATTCTCAGTCAGCCAGTTAACACCGCCTACGATATCTCTGGAAGCAAGCAACATACCTGCTATAACCAGCTCTTTTACACCGTTTGCATTAGCTCCGGGAGTATTAAATACCACAACTCCGTGCTCAGCATACTTATCGATGGGAATGTTATTAACACCCGCACCAGCTCTGGCTACTGCAAGAAGGTTCTTTCCCGGCTCTAAGTCGTGCATCTTGGCAGATCTGACTAATACTGCCTGTGCTTCTTCAAAATTATCTGTATTTGCATAGTTATCTGTAAGAAAATCCAAACCCACTTTGGAAATAGGGTTAAGACATGTATACTTGAACATTTCTATTAAACCTCCGATTATTTTGTATTCTCAGATTCAAATTTCTTCATAAACTCCACAAGCTTCTCTACGCCCTCGATAGGCATAGCATTGTAGATACTTGCTCTCATACCGCCGACTGTTCTGTGGCCTTTAAGGTTCTCAAAGCCTGCAGCCTTAGCTTCCTTAACAAACTTAGCGTCAAGTTCTTCGTCACCTGTAACAAAGGGAACGTTCATTAAAGATCTGTCTTCCTTTACTACAGTACCCTTGAAAAGCTTACTCTGGTCAAGGAAATCATAAAGGATCTTAGCCTTCTTCTCGTTGTACTCCTTCATCTTAGCAAGGCCGCCCTGTTTCTTGAGCCACTTGAATACCTTACCGCAGATGTAGATGCCGTATGCCGGCGGAGTATTGTAGAGAGAGTTAGCATCAGCATGGGTCTTGTACTGAAGCATGGTAGGTGTTCCGGGAAGAACATCCTCTGTAATAAGGTCCTCTCTGATAATAACGATAACTACTCCGGCAGGTCCTATATTCTTCTGAACACCACCGTAGATAATGCCGTACTTTGTAACATCAACAGGCTCTGATAAGAAGCAGGAAGAAACGTCTGCTACCAGAGTCTTACCCTTTGTATTAGGTAAAGTCTTAAACTTAGTTCCGTAAATTGTATTATTCTCGCAGATATATACATAATCTGCGTCTTCTGATATAGGAAGATCGCTGCAATCAGGAATATAAGAAAATGTCTTATCCTCTGATGAAGCTATGGCATTAGCCTTACCGTATTTCTGAGCCTCTTTATAAGCCTTCTTAGCCCACTGACCTGTGATGATATAGTCAGCAACCTTGTTCTTCATAAGGTTCATGGGAATCATGGCAAACTGCTGTGAAGCGCCGCCCTGTAAGAATAACACCTTATAGTTGTCAGGGATGTTCATAAGGTCCCTGATGTCTTTTTCAGCTTCTGTGATGATCTCCTCAAAAGCTTTCGAACGGTGACTCATCTCCATTACCGACATTCCTGTACCCTTATAGTCTAACATTTCGTTAGCTGCTTCTTTTAATACTTCTTCCGGTAACACAGCCGGACCTGCTGAGAAATTGTACACTCTACTCACTTTTGAGTCCTCCTTTTCGTAAATATAAATCCGATTATAAGTATTTGTTAAATTATTATCAAGGTAAAAATTTGCCTAATAAAGTCTCTTTTTCTATTAATTTTTGGCTATTTTTTTATATCTTTCTCATCAAAGACTTCGCTTATGGAAGCACCGGGAGCTACCATAGGCCATACTTTATCGTCGCGGTCGATGTCACAGTCTATAACTATGGGCTTCTTGGACTTAACCGCCTTCTTAATTGCCTTGGTAAACTCTTCTCTGGTGGTTACCCTTACTGCTTCTACTCCGAGACCTTCCGATACCTTTACGAAATCTACCTTATCATCAAGGATGGTCTGGGAATAACGCTTCTCATAGAAAAGAGTCTGCCACTGGCGCACCATACCCAGTACGTGATTATTGATGCATACCTGGATTATGGGAATGTTATGACGGGAGGCTGTAGCCAGCTCATTTAAATTCATTCTGAAACATCCGTCACCAGCTATGTTAATTACCGTCTTGTCCGGGCACCCCACTTTAGCACCTATGCAGGCACCAAGACCGTATCCCATGGTTCCAAGTCCACCTGAAGAAAGGAAGGTTCTGGGCTTGGTATATTTATAATACTGGGCTGCCCACATCTGGTGCTGTCCCACATCAGTAGTAATAATGGCATTGCCCTTTGTAACCTTATAAATCTCATCGATAATGAAGGGTCCGTTGAAGCCCTTGGGTACATCAAGAGGATATTTCTTCTTGTAATCGAGAATATGCTTAAGCCAGGTCTTATCCTTCTTCTTGTCAACCTTGGGATTAACCCTCTTTAGGATCTCTTTTACATCACCGATAACCGAGGCATCTGTCCTGATATTCTTATTGATCTCCGCCGGATCCACATCAAACTGAACAACCTTGGCATTTGCGGCGAATTTGGAAGTATTTCCTGTTACACGGTCCGAAAATCTGGCTCCTATGGTAATAAGGACATCGCATTCCGAGACACCGTAGTTGGATGCCTTGGTTCCGTGCATACCCAGCATTCCCGTATAAGCGTCTTCCGTTCCCGGAAATGCTCCCTTACCCATTAAGGAATCTGCAACAGGAGCATTGATCTTTTCTGCCAGTTCAATGACCTCTTTGGAAGCTTCGGATATAACAGCTCCGCCTCCGCAGAAGATAAAAGGCTTCTGGGCGCCATTTATGATATCAACTGCCGCCGCTATATCCTCATCCTTTATCTTGGATGTAACTCTCTTTATGGGAGCAATCTTCTTAGGCTTAAATTCTGCTTTATTTGCCGTAACATCCTTGGGAATATCCACAAGTACGGGGCCCGGTCTTCCGGAGCCTGCTATCAGAAAGGCTCTTCGAATGGTTTCAGCCAGGTCATTGACATCTTTTACTATAAAATTATGCTTGGTAATAGGTGTGGTTACACCCGCTATATCTATCTCCTGGAATGTATCTTTGCCCAGCAGAGGCACTGTTACGTTTGCGGTAATAGCCACTATGGGGACTGAATCCATATAAGCCGTAGCTATACCCGTAACCAGATTAGTAGCTCCCGGACCGGAGGTCGCAAAACACACTCCCACCTTTCCCGTAGCTCTTGCATAACCGTCTGCCGCATGGGCTGCTCCCTGCTCATGGGATGTAAGTATATGGTTAAAATCTTTCTTATATCTGTACAATGCATCGTAGATGTTAAGGATAGCTCCTCCGGGATAACCGAAGATGGTATCTACGCCCTGCTCTTTAAGACACTCTAATACTATTTCCGAACCTGTCAGTAACATATATCTACCTCACTTTTAAGATTTCTCGCCTTTTTACCTAATTAGCTTCCAGTATAGCGCCCCTGTTTGCCGAAGTGACCATGCTTGCGTAACGCTTGTGATATCCGGTGAGAGCCTCTCTCTCCTTTGGTTTCCACTCAGCTCTTCTCTTAGCCAGTTCTTCGTCAGAGATAACAAAATCAAGTTTATTAGCCGGGATATCGATCTTTATAATATCTCCTTCATGAACAAGGGCAATATTGCCTCCTACTGCTGCTTCGGGAGAAACATGTCCGATGGATGCACCCCTTGATGCTCCGGAGAATCTTCCGTCGGTAATAAGGGCTACACTTTCACCCAGACCCATTCCGGCGATAGCTGAAGTAGGATTAAGCATCTCTCTCATTCCCGGGCCGCCTTTTGGTCCTTCGTATCTGATAACAACCACGTCTCCCGGATTAATCTTGCCTCCAAGGATGGCATCGATGGCATCTTCCTCACAGTCAAATACTCTGGCAGGTCCTTCATGGACCATCATCTCCGGTGCTACTGCGGAACGCTTAACAACGCCTGAGTCAGGAGCCAAGTTTCCTTTAAGGACTGCTATTCCTCCGGTCTCGCTGTAAGGATTATCAATGGGGCGGATAACATCCGGGTTTAAGTTCTCGCAACCCTTTATATTTTCTGCAATGGTCTTACCCGTTGCAGTAATAAGATCCGTCTTAAGTAAGCCCTTCTTGGTAAGCTCATTCATTACGGCATATACGCCGCCGGCCTCATTTAAATCTTCCATATATGTGGGACCTGCAGGAGCTAAGTGGCAGAGGTTAGGTGTCTTGGCACTTATGTCATTTGCAATGTCAACATTAAGCTCTACACCTGCTTCATGAGCTATAGCAGGAAGATGAAGCATGGAGTTGGTGGAGCATCCCAGAGCCATATCCACTGTAAGGGCATTCATAAATGCGTCCTTAGTCATAATATCTCTGGGTCTGATATTCTTCTCTAAAAGTTCCATTACCTTCATTCCTGCGTGCTTAGCAAGCTTGATACGCTCTGAATATACGGCGGGGATGGTTCCGTTACCCTTAAGGCCCATGCCCAGAGCCTCTGTCAGGCAGTTCATGGAATTGGCTGTATACATACCTGAGCATGATCCGCAGGTGGGACATACTTTATTTTCATATTCTTTTACTTCTTCGTCAGTCATCTTCCCTGCGGCATGAGCGCCTACGGCCTCAAACATGCTGGAAAGAGATCTCTTCTTACCACCCAAGTGGCCTGCCAGCATAGGACCACCCGATACAAATACCGTGGGGATATTAACTCTGGCAGCAGCCATAAGAAGTCCGGGAACATTCTTGTCACAGTTGGGGACCATAACAAGTCCGTCAAATTGATGCGCCAGTGCCATACACTCAGTAGAATCGGCGATAAGGTCTCTGGTAACAAGGGAATACTTCATTCCCACATGTCCCATGGCGATACCGTCACAGACTGCGATAGCCGGGAAAACCACCGGCACACCGCCGGCTTCAGCTACGCCGAGTTTAACAGCATCAACGATCTTATCAAGGTTCATATGACCGGGAACGATCTCATTATAGGAGCTGACAATTCCGATCATGGGCTTGCCCATCTCTTCCTCGGTAAAACCTAAGGCATTAAATAAAGATCTGTGGGGAGCCTGTTTGATTCCTACTTTAACATTATCACTGCGCATAATATTCCTCTCCTTTATCTGATTCTTTCGGCAATAAGGTCGCCCATCTTACTGCATCCGACCCGGTTCTTGCCTTCACTCATTATATCTACTGTTCTGTATCCGTCTTTTAAAACCTGCTTAACAGCTGCTTCCACTGCGTCCGCTTCCTTTTCAAGATCAAATGAGAAACGAAGCATCATGGCTGCGGAAAGAATGGTGGCTATGGGGTTAGCGATATCCTTTCCTGCTATATCGGGAGCCGAACCGTGGCTGGGTTCATAGAGACCGAAACGAGTCTCATTCTGGCTGGCTGATGAAAGCATTCCGATGGAACCTGTAACCATGCTGGCTTCATCCGATAAGATATCTCCGAACATATTCTCCGTTAGGATGACGTCAAACTGGGAAGGATCTTTTACTATCTGCATAGCGCAGTTATCAACCAGCATATGCTCCAGTTCTACTTCCGGATAGTCTTTGGATACTTCATTTACAATCTTGCGCCATAATCTGGATGAATCAAGAACGTTAGCCTTATCCACGCTGGTAACTTTCTTTCTCCTCTTCATGGCTGCTTCAAAGCCTTTGATGGCTATCCTTCTGATCTCGGCTTCTGTATAAGTAAGGGTATCAATGGCTTTTTGCTGACCATTTTCCTCTATAGTCTTTCTATCTCCGAAATATAAGCCTCCGGTAAGTTCTCTCATAATAAGCATATCAAAGCCTTTGGCGCTTATCTCTTCTTTTAAGGGACATGCACCCCGAAGTTCGTCGTATAAAACAGCGGGACGAAGATTTGCAAATAAGCCTAAGGCCTTACGAATCCCTAAAAGTCCTGCCTCCGGTCTCTTGGAAGGCTCCAACTTATACCAGGGGGAAGTAGTTGTATCACCGCCGATAGAGCCCATAAGGACGGAATCACTTGCCTTGCAGGCATCAATGGCCTCATCCGTAAGGGGTACGCCGCAGGCATCTATGGAACAGCCTCCCATAAGTATGGGGGTGTAATTAAACTTATGTCCGTAAACCTCCCCTACCTTATCAAGCACTTTCTGAGCTTCTCTTGTAATCTCCGGGCCTATACCGTCACCCGCTATAACACCAACCTTAAAATCCATGATTTCACTCTCCTTCAAAAAAGAGTACAGTCTTATGCAAGACTGTACTCTGATTAATCACTTTAAAGATTATGAGAAGCACTTCGTGCTCTCATAACGGTCTAAACACTTTGTGTTTATCCCTACCTTATCATAAAATGTAAGGTTTCGCTTCGCTCAACTTTCCATTTTTTCCGATAAGGTATATTATGATTCAGAGGTAGGAGCCGGTGTTCCCGCCTTCTCAACCTCAGCGATACATGCCTTCTGCATAGGTATACGACAGTTCTTATTGTTACCGAACTCAACAATAACCGTATCCTCCGAGACATCAATAAGGATTCCGTAGAATCCGCTGGTTGTGAGAACTGTATCGCCAACTGCCATCTCGGCAAGCATCGCATTCTTTCTCTTCTGCTCTTTCTGCTGTGGACGAATCATCATGAAATACATAATAGCGATAAGACCAACCATCATGACGATTGTAGAAATTCCCTGTGGCATAATATATAACCTCCTAAAAAATAACCTTTAATACTCTGTCACGCTGTTAAACTAAACAACTTACATCATTATAGAGTAAAATAGGGCTTACATCAAGCCCTATTTTCTTAATATTTATATTGATATTATTTATGAGTCAGCTGTTTTATTATTCAGGCATAACTATTTCCAGCTCTTCATCTTTTAACCTGGCGTCGTTTTTATTGATCATTTTTTTCCTTTCAGCACAATGGTGCCATTTATTTATAATAATATACAATCCATCCTGGCAAATGCGACTTCTATGCTTTATCCGATTGAAAAGCATCAAGTTTTTCTGCTTTGTATGAAGCGAAGCGGCCCTGGTCAAGAGCGTCCCGAATCTCCTCCATCATAGTATTGTAGAAATAGAGATTATGTAATACGCAAAGCCGCATACCCAGCATCTCTCTCGCTTTTAAAAGATGGCGGATATAGGCTCTGGAATATGACTTACATGTAGGACAGCCGCAGCCTTCTTCTATAGGCCGCTCATCCAGCTCGTACTGCTTATTAAAGAGATTTAACTTGCCATGGTTAGTATATACATGGCCATGGCGGCCGTTACGGCTGGGGTATACACAGTCAAAGAAATCTACCCCCCGGTCTACTGCTTCCAGTATATTAGCGGGAGTTCCCACTCCCATAAGATAAGTAGGCTTATCCTCCGGCAGGTAAGGCACTACATGATCTAAGACATCGTACATTTCCTCATGGGTCTCACCTACTGCAAGACCGCCGATAGCGTATCCCGGCAAATCCAAGTCACTAATGGCCTTTGCATGCTCGATACGGATATCGTTATAAATGGCCCCCTGATTGATTCCGAAAAGAAGCTGATCTTTATTGATAGTATCCTCCAGAGAATTCAACCTCTTCATCTCATCCTTGCAGCGAACCAGCCACCTGGTTGTGCGGTCCACAGACTTCTGCACATAATCCCTCTCAGCCTTACTGTTAGGGCACTCGTCAAAAGCCATGGCTATGGTGGAAGCAAGATTGGACTGGATCCTCATGCTTTCCTCCGGCCCCATGAAGATCTTTCGTCCGTCAATATGGGAATTAAAATAAACTCCCTCTTCCTTTATCTGACGTAGCTTGGCAAGGGAGAAAACCTGAAATCCGCCGGAATCCGTAAGGATAGGCTTATCCCAATTCATGAACTTATGTAGACCTCCCAGGGCTTTAACAACCTGATCTCCAGGCCTTACATGAAGATGGTAGGTGTTGGATAACTCAACCTGGGTCTTAATCTGTCTTAGATCATCGGTAGATACTGCCCCCTTTATAGCCGCAGCAGTTCCCACGTTCATGAAAACCGGGGTCTGTATCACTCCATGAACTGTATGAAACTCGCCTCTCTTAGCTCGTCCTTCCTTTTTCACTAACTTGTACATTCAGCTTCCTCCATACAGTGATCATCATTGCCGTAAAACTTGCACTTCCTCCTACTACATTGGAAATGGGTTCTGCAAGAAATACTCCCCATACTCCCAGATCCGCCACAGTAGGCAGAATAAGTGTCAAAGGCACAACGATAATAACCTTTCTGAATAATGAAAAGAATATGGCATGTTTTGATTTGCCCAGGGCAACAAAGGTGGACTGACCGGAAAACTGCAGGGCCATAAACACAAAACCAAAGAAATATATATGCAGGGCCCTGGCCCCGTAGTATACAATATCCGGCTCATTGTTAAATATCCTGATAAAGATTTCCGGGAACAGAAAGATGATTATCCAGACTATCAAGGTATAAACCGTACACAAAGTCGCTGAGAACTTAATTCCCTGCTTAACCCGGTCATATCTTTTTGCTCCGAAATCGAATCCCAGAATGGGCTGGGATCCGTACATAATCCCCTGGGTTACCAGATTGAAGATCTCCCTAACGGAATTAAGTACCGTCATTATTCCGATATATAAGTCTCCGCCGTATACGGACAAAGTAGCATTGCATACTATCTGAACCGTGGCATTGCTGGCAGCCATTATAAAATTAGACATGCCCAGGCCGGTTATATTTCCGCAAATGGATCCGTCAGGCTTAAAGCCTTTGAAATCAAGCTTTATCAGGCTTCTCTTCCCAACAAGGAATCTCATTACCCAGACACAGGATATACACTGGGATATAACCGTTGCTATAGCGGCGCCCGAAACTCCCATGCCGAATCCGAAGATCAATATGGGGTCAAGAATAATATTGCACAAGGCTCCGAATATTACCGTCAACATGCCGATCTTCGGAAAGCCCTGGGCCGACACATATCCGTTCATTCCCACGCTCAGCATGGAAAATATGGTGCCGAAGAGATATATATTCAGATACTCATTTGCGTAAACAAAGGTGTCCTCACTGGCACCGAAGGCAAACAGGATCTCTTTTTTAAAAATAAACAAGGAAACCGTAAGGATAAGAGCCGTTGTTATAAGTAGGAAACAGCTGTTGCGCATTATTTCCTTGGCTTTTTTCTCGTCTCCTGCCCCTCGTTCAATGGAAAAAAGGGGCATGCCGCCCTGGCCGAACAAACCCGTAAAGGCTGAGACTGTAGTTACTATGGGAAATGTAATACCAATCCCCGTAAGAGCCAGTCCCCCTGCCCCCGGCAAATGCCCTATATATATACGGTCCACTATGTTGTACAGGATCTGGACCATTTGTGCTATTGTAAGAGGGATTGCCTGGCGGATGATGTTCTTCCACACCGGCCCCCTTGAAAAATCTACAGCCATGGTTTGTCACTTAACCTTACATCAAATTATTGATAAATAGAGTAACACAAAGATTGCGAAGTTGCAAACAATGAGTATATAATATAGTTTATCAAAATGAGTGCAAAAAGTGGAGGTGTGATTATGGCAGGGTCAAGTTTCGGACAAATATTTCGAGTTACTACCTGGGGTGAGTCTCATGGGAAGGCCTTAGGGGCAGTTATAGACGGATGTCCTGCGGGACTGGAGCTTTCAGAGGATGATATCCAAAAGGAGCTTGACCGACGTAAGCCAGGCCAGTCTAAGGTCACCACCGCACGTGCTGAGGATGACAAGTGCGAGATCTTATCCGGTATATTCGAGGGTAAGACCACCGGCACTCCCATCAGCGTCATAGTTTACAATAAAGACCACCACTCCGATGATTATTCCAATATCAAGGACTGCTACCGTCCCGGTCATGCGGATTTTACTTATGATAAGAAGTACGGAATACGTGATTACCGTGGCGGCGGACGTTCTTCAGGCCGTGAAACCATAGGCCGTGTTATCGCCGGTGCCATAGCAAAGAAGCTCTTATCCCATTTCGGGGTTTCATTTGTTACATACACTCAGGCCATCGGGCCGGTGCATTTAGACAGCGTATATAATGAAGAAGCTGTAGATGTTATAGATACCAATCCCTTATATATGCCTGACCGGGGTAAATACGACGAGGCCATGGAATATCTTGAGAAGATCATCGAATACGGAGATTCTGTAGGAGGCACCGTGGAATGTGTCATTTCAAATGTGCCCATAGGTCTGGGTGATCCGGTATTTGAGAAACTTGATGCCAACCTGGCCAAAGCCCTCATGTCCATCGGTGCCGTTAAAGCCGTTGAGATCGGTGACGGATGTGATGTTGTAAGAGCTAAGGGAACGGATAACAATGACGAATTCTTTAAGGACGGCCAGATGCACTCCAACCACTGCGGCGGCACCTTAGGAGGTATATCCTGCGGTTCTCCCATAGTGCTTCGGGCTCACATTAAGCCTACTCCCTCCATCTCCTGGAGGCAGAACACCATTACAAGATCCGGGGAAGAAACCAAAATTACCATAAAAGGACGCCACGATCCCGTGATCGTACCCAGGGCCGTGGTAGTTGTAGAAAGCATGGCCGCCATAACTTTAGCCGACGCAATGCTAATGAATCGAACAGCAAGACTATAAAAACATGACAAGGGGACTGTCCCCTTGTCATGTTTTTTTTGACTCATCTATCTCACGCGTTCGGGAAAGCCCACCTTCTTCTGAACCTTACGCAAAGTCTTAGTGGCGATGTAGTTTGCCTTCTCGGCGTTGGCTTTAATAATGCCGTCGATATAAGCCTTATCTTTACCAAGTCTCTCGAATTCATCCTGGACAGGTTTAAGAACTGATACAACCGTCTCCCCGACTGCGGTCTTAAGTTCAGCATAACCCTGACCCTCAAATTCCTTAACTGCCGCCTCCGGAGTGATACCCTTACATGCACAGTAGATATCTAAAAGGTTACGCACACCCAGCTGGGTATCGTTATATGCGATACGGCCTTCCGAATCCGTCACCGCCCTCTTAAACTTCCTCATAATATCATCCGGTTTATCCATAAGATAAACGCTGGCGTTAGGATTCTCATCAGACTTGCTCATCTTCTTGGTAGGCTCCTGGAGGCTCATGATACGGGCTCCCTGCTTGCCTATATAGGGTTCAGGTACAGTAAATACATCCCCGTAGATGGCATTAAACCTCTGGGCTATATCCCTGGTAATCTCCAGGTGCTGAAGCTGGTCATTACCTACGGGAACCACATCTGCCTGATACAGCAATATATCCGCCGCCATAAGAACAGGATAAGTAAAGAGTCCTGCATTAATATTATCCGCGTGCTTAGCGGACTTATCCTTAAACTGGGTCATTCTGTTAAGCTCTCCCATATAGGTAAAGCAATTTAATACCCAGGCAAGCTCTGCATGTCCTGATACATGTGACTGGTAGTAGATACAATTCTTCTCCGGGTCCAATCCCGCTGCTATATAAAGGGTAAGCAGATTCCTTGCCCTCTTTCTAAGCTCTGCAGGTTCCTGGCGAACTGTGATGGAATGAAGATCCACCACGCTGTAGAAGCACTCATACTCCTCACTTAATGTAACCCAGTTCTTCAAGGCTCCCAGGTAATTGCCCAGGGTCAATGTCCCCGTAGCCTGCATTCCGCTGAAAAGGACTTTCTTTCCGTCTATCATAATAGTTTTCTCCTCCAAACTTTATTATCCATTATTATTCTACGCTGTCCGCCAGCACTCCGAGTATGAGGTTCTTAATCTTCCTCAGGCGCATCTTTACCACCTGAAGGCGGACATATTTGATGGTATAATCCTCCCCCTTATCCTCCAGCATCTTAAGCAGCTTGTAAAGCTGTTTCCTGGTCTCGGGATGAATCCAGTGGCGCTTCTTATATGCCTGATAATACTCCATGGGAGAGGCCTGGGTGTAATTATCACCCTTATATACCTGACAGGCCACAAGACGATCGATAAACATCTCGTAGACATACTTCTCCGGCATACGTACCGCAGTCATATTCACACCCGGCTTATTGCTGTAATCATTCCAGTATTCGAAATGATGCTTATTCCTGCCCTTGTGGTGCATCCATGCAGCAGAATATCCTTTAATATCACGCTCTGCCACATTCGGACTTCTGTATCCCTGGTAAAAGAGACATCCGTTAAAAAACTCCACCGGTGAATACTTGGACAGATCATGGGTAAGACCCTGCCAAAAGAGCCCCACCCTAAAGCAGTACTTCATAACCAGCAGCTTATGAACCGTAATAGTTTTAAAATGCTCTATAGCCTTCATATGATCGCTCCCATCAAAAATACCTGAAAAACATTATAACATTTGTTTTGACATCTGTTAAGTACCATATATATAGTGTCCGTAATATTTTTTAGCACAATATATTCGAAAAAATCTTGCATTTACTCTCCTCTTTTTATATCATTTAATTGTAAGGGATTTTTATATTTGAATATTTGAAAATGTACTTATAGATTCATTATGGAGGTATTTGACATGAGTGATAAGGATTTAGAGAAATTTGAAGAAGATGCTGAAGATCTTGATGAGATGTATGTAACTCTTACTTTTGACGACGGTGCTGAGGAAGAATGTGAAGTCATCACCATCTTCGAAGCTAAGGGCATAGACTACATAGCCCTTATTCCGGTAGAGACCATGGACGACGAGGATTCCGAGATCTACTTCTACCGCTACAAGGAAGACGCGGAAGGTAACCCCTCTCTGGAGAATATCGAGGATGATGACGAATACGACCTGGTCGTAGACGCCTTCGACGAGCTTTTAGACGAGGAAGAGTTCGAAGACGCATAACAATCCGACAAAAAGCCATCGGCCCGAGACCGATGGCTTATTCTTTGCATTAATCAATCGTATTCCACTTTTTCTCCTAAATATTTATCTGTTCCATAATTGCTATAGGCATAATAAGAGCCATCTTTAATATAGAACTCTTCACCTTGTTTCTGGCAACGAAAAACTTTATAATTTCCTTTAACAATAGTGAATACATGTCTGATACCCGAATGGGTCACACGACATAAGGGGCAATACATACCTTCACCGCTGTAGCTTCCGTCGTTTCCGCCTGATACATCGTCCAGTTCCGCATCTTTAACCTTTTCCAGTTCTTCGGCATTAAGATCTTTTGTTTCCATATTATCCATATCCCATTCCCCTTTCCTTAAAAATCACACACTGCAGCTTTGATTAACGCTTATAAATAGACTCCGCCTTTACCACCGATTCTTATGTGGTTATTATATTCACCGCCGTTGATCTTTTCCAGATCACCGTCTTCCAGCTCGATGTTTTCTTCATCTACCAGTTTAAGGATTTCTTCCTTGCTTTCGCATTTTTCAAGTTTAGCCTTCTGATCTTCTGTTAGTTTCATATGTTTACCTCCTTCAGGTTATTTGTTTTTCTCTTTACATAATTATATACGACAGATATTAAATTATGCGACAAAAATTTTTACGACCTGTATACCTCCTGATTAAGTAACCCCTCACTCTTTGCCACCACAGCGGATACCGCCACATCTCCGAGACAGTTGCTCATACAACGAAACATTCCGATAAATGAATCAATACCCATTACCAGTCCCAGAGCCTCCACCGGAACACCTATCTGTGTAAGAAGAACCGACAGGCAAATGAGTCCGGAGCCGGGAATACCCGGGGCGCCCACGGACAGTACTATAATTGAAAATATCATCGAAGCAATAGCTCCTGCGGAGAGTTCAACTCCGTAGATCTTGGCAAGTGCCAGGGCAAATACAGCCATGTGTACACAGGTTCCATCCATATTAACCGTGGCCCCAAGGGGTATAGACAGGGAATAGATCTTGCGGTCAATCCCCAGCTTCTTATCACAGGCTTCCATATTAACAGGGATAGAAGCGTTGGATGATGCCATGGAAAATACCTGGATCATAACAGGGGCATACTTTCTCAAAAACGGAAGGGGATTCATCCTTCCCACAACCACCATGAGCATACAGTATACAATCATCATGCAAATAAGGCCCAGGATGAAAGTCCCCACTATTCCGAGAACCGAAATGAGAGACTCAATCCCCATGGTAAGCATCATTGACATAATGGAGCAAAATACCGCAATGGGCATCACCTTTATGATCATAGTGGTAACCCGCAGAAAGATGTCATTAAGTTCTTTCAGCAGTTCTTTTACCGTTGAAACATATTTACCCAACATGGCTGTTGCAATGCCGAATAATATTGCCATAAAAATGAGCTGCAGCATGTTGGATTTAAGGAAGGGATCGACGATATTTGTAGGGATAATACCCATGATAGTATCCGCCACTGATACGCTGGAGGCCTGAGAAGCGATGGCGCTGACACCGGCTTCAGCATGTTTGGCCATGGAAATGCTTCCGGGCTGAAACAGATAAAACATACCAACTCCCACAAATGAAGCAATAACCGTTGTAATAAGGTAAAGACCGAAAACCTTGGCCCCGATACGCCCCAGGGCAGACAGGTCCGAAAACTGAATAATGCATGAAATAATGGAAAAGAAAACAACCGGCGCTACTACCATCTTCAAGGCATCCATATACAAAGTCTTAACCGGCTCAAATATGTTGGAATTAAGCATGGTGCATATGTCTGCAGGCAGCGCATTTGAAAAGATAAAGCCTATGATAATGGCAAGTATCATAGCTCCCAGAGTCATAAATAAAAATGCATGTCTTGATTGTAATAAGATCATGCGAATATGGTTCTTACCGTCACGATTCTTATACTTCAGATCACTTGCCATAGAACGAAGCATAATATTTCTGATGGTTTTTAAGGTATCCTCTTCCGCTTCCGCGTCCATCTCAATCCTTGCAGAAGCCATATTATCTGCGGGAGAGTACTCACGACCCGGGGCAATCAGCTCAATGCCAATAGTACCTAACCGCTTCCAGTAGACAGCGGTAATCTGACAATCTTTTTCATCCTCCGGTATATAATCAATAAGACTGCCGGCGGCTTCCTCAGCACAGTGAAGGGCCTTTTTTAAGTTCTTATCTTCAACTTTCCAGCCCTCAAGGGTCTCCCCTGTAAAAGACACAAGATCCCCTACACCTTGTTGGTCGGCACTGAATGTCTTCTTGATCCTCATGAATAGACTCCTCCCCAAAGTTGATATTCATTTTACTTCTCTTATTATACTTTCGATAACAGCCAAATACAATATCAAGGCCGAGATTCTCCTACAAATCTGGACTCCTCCATATCTTTTCCGAACCGCTCTTTAGTCCACATAATATAGAGTTTCTTCTTAGCTCTGGTCATGGCCACATAAAACATCCGCCGTTCTTCCTCAATAGCCGGGTCCAAAACTGCCTTCTTATGGGGCGTTATCCTTTCATTGGCATCAGGAATTATTACATTCTCAAACTCCAGCCCCTTGGACTTGTGCATGGTTGTAATAATAACTCCATCTTCACGGCTTGATCTTTCTTTTTGCTTCTCCAACTGCCTTGCATATTCTTCTATATAGGAAAACCAGTCATCAAAAGTCTTATAAGCCCTGGCGCACCCCAATATCTCATCAAATATTTCATAAAGATCATCGATATTTATCTTTCGATATTCTGCATATTCCCTGAGATAATCTCTGTAACCGATTCCCTCGCCTATAAAGTTAATGGCCGCGTAGGGGGAAAGTTTCCCGATCATCTTAATCTGGCCATAGAAATCCTCCAGCCTCTCCACCATATATTCTTTATCTTCATAGTATTTGTATAAATCCTCAAAATCCACCTTGGAATTTATAAAGACATCACGCTTAACATATCGGTTAGGCCTGTTAATTATCCGCAGGAAATCTCCCCTCTCCCTGCTTCCAAGGGCTATCCTGATATATGCAAATATATCCTTTGCAATCCAGTGCTCATAGATATTGGGCATTCCGTCCCTGCAAATGAAGGGCAGGTTATATTCCATAAGCTTACCGATAAGAAGTCCGGGCTGAAGATTGGTCCGGGTAATGATGCAGTAATCCGATAAAGCCTCCCCCTTATTCTTACCGTCAGATAATATCTTTATTATCCCGGTGTTTTCCTCAACCTGTTTATTAAAGCTGAGATATTCAATTGGGTCTCCCATCCCCTTCTCACAGCGGATATCCTTTTTGAAACGTTCTTTATTATAGGAAATAAGGCGCCCTGCCCCCGCCACAATAGATCCTGTGGAACGAAAGTTAATATCTAACACCACCTGCTTTGCGTCTTTATAATCCTTTGGGAATGAAAGCATTATCTTTGGCTTAGCTCCCCTAAAACCGTATATAGACTGATCGTCATCTCCCACGATAAATAGATTATTCTCAGGTGCGGCCAGCAACTTTATAATCTTATATTGGAGCATATTAATATCCTGAAATTCATCTATCAGGATATATTTATACTTCTTCTGCCACTGTTCTAAGATATCCGGCCTGGCACTAAGCAGTTCATAGGTATAGACCATCATATCGTCAAAGTCTATAAGACGCTTAAGTCTAAGGGCCTTATCATATGCCTTATATAAAACCTTGAACTCATCCCCGGAGAAATTAACGGAATAATAGGTATCAAGAGGAATCTGCTCATTTTTTACCATGCCGATCTCATTTAAAGCATTGGAGATGTATTCGGCCTCGTCATTTACCTCAAATCTGTTCTGCTCAATAACATCTTTTATAATCTTGTATTGCAGGTCTTCACTTATTATACTTCCTGCATTGTAACCATATGCCACTTTTAAGATCTTGAAAAAAACGGCATGAAAAGTACCGAAGGTCACCTTAGTATTTGACCTTCCCACAAGTCCGGCGTACCTGAGTTCCATCTCTTTTGCCGCCGCTTTTGTAAATGTAATTACCAGGATATCGGAAGCATCGACATGCGCTTCCTCAGTAAGATATCTAATACGATGTGTGATAACAGATGTCTTGCCCGATCCCGGTCCCGCCAGAACCAGCATCGGACCCGACAAATGCCTGATCGCAGTCTCCTGCGCTGAAGAAAACTCCATTTAAAGCCTTTCTTAACTAAGTTTTTCAATACCGATCTTTATACGACGTAAGGACTCCTCCTTACCCAGAACTTCCATAAGTTCCGTAGCTCCTCCCGGGGTCATCTGCTTGCCCGAAACCGCTGTTCGTATCGGCCACATAACCATACCGTTTTTAAGTTCCTTCTCATTGACATACTTAAGGAGAGCCTCGTAAAGGGCATCATTTGACCAGTCGGTCTGACCCTCTAAGATAGGTACTACGTCTTTAAGAACCTGCAGGGAATTCTCTGCATTGGTCTTCATCTTCTTGTGCGTGTACATGTCTATATCGTACTCCGGCAGTTCCTCAAAGAAATCAATATGTCCCGCAATATCCGGGAATATCTCTATACGGGTCTGAACCATCTTAGCAATCTTCTTAAAATCAAGATCCTTCTTTATAACTTCCTTTATGTAAGGAAGGGCCATATCATAAAACTTATCAAAGTCCATAGCCTTAATGTATTCGCCGTTCATCCACTTAAGCTTAGTAAGGTCAAATACAGCCGGAGCCTTGTTAATATGATGATAATCAAAAGCCTCCACCAGCTCGGCTAAAGAGAAGATCTCCCGGTTATCCGAGGGACTCCATCCCAGTAAGGCAACGAAATTAACCACTGCCTCATTTAAAAAGCCCTGCTCTATCAGGTCTTCATATGAAGAATGACCGCTTCTCTTGGATAATTTCTTATGCTCTTCATCAGTGATCAAAGGACAATGAATATACTTAGGCACTTCCCAGCCAAAGGCCTCATAGAGCCTGTTGTACTTCGGAGAAGAAGAAAGATACTCATTACCCCTTACCACATGGGTGATACCCATAAGATGGTCATCTACCACATTGGCGAAATTATAGGTAGGAAAGCCGTCTGACTTAATAAGGATCATGTCATCCAGCTCTGAATTATCAACTGTTATATCTCCGTAGATATCATCGGAAAATGTAGTGGTTCCGGTAGTAGGATTATTTTGTCTTATAACAAAGGGAAGACCCGCATCAAGCTTAGCCTGAACCTCTTCTATAGAAAGAGAAAGGCAGTGTTTGTCGTAGATTACGATCTCCTTGCCTGCCACCTCCTGCTTCAAAGACTCCAGTCTCTCCTTGTCACAGAAGCAATAGTAGGCTTCACCCTTGTCCACTAACTGCTTGGCATATTTCATATAAATGCCAGCAGCCTGTCTCTCGCTTTGAACATAAGGGCCCACGCCCCCGTCCTTATCCGGACCTTCATCATGTATAAGACCGGTCTTCTCCAGGGTACGATAAATAATATCAACGGCACCCTCCACCAGTCTCTCCTGGTCCGTATCCTCTATCCTCAGTATAAAATCTCCGCCTTCATGCTTTGCTATCAAGTAGGCATAAAGAGCAGTTCTCAAATTACCCACATGCATCCTGCCCGTAGGGCTGGGAGCAAACCTGGTCCTAATCTTACTCATTTAAACAACCTCATTAAAACGTAAATTTATCTTCAAAATAAGCCTTGAGATCTGAAATCTTGATCCTCTCCTGCTCCATACTGTCACGATCACGAACAGTAACCGCACCGTCCTCTTCCGAATCAAAGTCATAAGTTACGCAGAAAGGAGTACCGATCTCATCCTGTCTTCTGTATCTCTTACCGATATTTCCTCGATCGTCAAACTCGCAGTTATAAAGCTTGGATAACTCGGCATATACCTTCTCGGCACCCTCATTTAATTTCTTTGACAGAGGCAGCACGCCGATCTTAACGGGAGCGATAACCGGATGGAAATGAAGTACTGTACGCATATCTCCGTCTCCCAGATCCTCTTCATCATAAGCCTCACAGAGGAAAGCAAGAGTAACTCGGTCAGCTCCCAGTGAAGGCTCGATAACGTAAGGAATATACTTCTCCTTAGTCTCATCATCGAAGTATTCCATAGGCTCACCGGATACCTTCTGATGCTGGGTAAGGTCATAATCGGTACGGTCTGCGATACCCCAAAGCTCACCCCAGTCTGTAAAGGGGAAGGCATACTCGATATCTGTGGTTCCGTTACTGTAATGGGAAAGCTCTGCCTTATCATGATCACGAAGTCTCAGGTGCTCTTCCTTTAATCCCAGCTTTAAGAGCCATTCGTAGCAGAATTTTCTCCAATACTCAAACCATTCTATATCAGTACCGGGCTTACAGAAGAATTCCAGCTCCATCTGCTCAAACTCTCTGGTTCTGAAAGTGAAGTTACCTGGAGTGATCTCATTTCTGAAAGACTTACCTACCTGACCTATACCAAAGGGGATCTTCTTTCTGGAAGTTCTCTGTACATTCTTAAAGTTAACGAAGATACCCTGTGCAGTCTCGGGACGAAGATAAATGGTTGCTGAAGAATCCTCTGTTACTCCCTGGAAGGTCTTAAACATAAGGTTAAATTCTCTGATGTCTGTGAAATTGTGCTTGCCGCAGTTAGGGCAGACAATATTATTATCAGCAATATACTTCTGCATCTCTTCATGAGACCAGCCGTCAACGGAAGACTCTAAGGTAATACCCTTCTCCAGTGCAAAATCTTCTATAAGCTTATCAGCGCGGTGTCTTGACTTACATTCCTTACAATCCATCAAAGGATCCGAGAAATTACCCAGATGACCTGAAGCCACCCAAGTCTGGGGATTCATGAGTATGGCGCAGTCAACGCCGACGTTATAAGGATTCTCCTGAATGAACTTCTGCCACCAGGCCTTCTTTACATTATTCTTAAGCTCAACGCCAAGGTTACCGTAATCCCAGGTATTAGCCAGACCTCCGTAGATTTCTGAACCGGGATATACAAAACCTCTTGATTTTGCCAGTGCAACGATTTTCTCTAAAGTCTTTTCCATCACATATCTCTCCTGTCAAATAGAATCAAACATACATAAAATCTTATCAATTATACATTTATCCCGATTATTTTTCAACACAAAAAACCCGCGGCATACAGCCGCGGGCATTTAAGCTTAAAATCTACTTCTCAATCAAATATATTTATTATATTTAATTCAATCAACAAAATCCTTCAGAAAAATTTCTGAATTAAAAGTAACGTCTACTGTCCACTTTAGATATCTTTTTACGATAAAAAGCAATTGTTCATAAACGATATCGGAAACCGTAAAGGTGTAAAGCTTCTCAATTGAGCTTCCGGTAATATACTGCAATGTGTAAATAGCAGACGCATCAAGGGGGAGGAAGTCTCTTACACTCCCTGCGCATTCCGAACAGATCACCCCGTTATTCGTAAAACTGAATCCCGTCAGATTCTTATCGGAACCGCATATAGCGCATTCATAGCTGTTAGGGTATTCGCCGTTTATTACCAGCATTTTCAGTTCAAAGATCAGCCTTATCAGCTTATTGGAGATGCTGCCCTTACACAGGGCTTTTACGCTTTGGTAGAGGAGTTTTAGTATCTCCTTGTCATCATTGTTCTCCCTTGTAAAGAAGTCCGCAAGTTCAAGAAGATAAGACCCGTAATATACTGTCTCTATATCCTTTTGGATCTCATTAAAATAATCCTTGACATTGGCTCGAACTATGGTCATGGAGCTCCTGCCCACATAAAGCTCAAATTCGCCGAAAACAAAGGGGTTAGTAGCCGCCAGTAATGAGCTGGTAGGCTTCTTGGCCCCTTTAGCAAAAGCTGAAATCTTGCCGTTTTCAGTTGTAAGTAATGTAACCCGTTTGTCTGTCTCCCCGATAACCCGGGAAGACAGAACCATTCCGGTTACAACTATTTTTCCATCCATTTTTTATCCTGCATAGAAGAGCTGCTCAAAGAGGTCTTCTGCCGGCTTGCCGTCCACATTCATTCCGTCATACTTGATGCCGATATACTCCTCGCCCTTCTTAAATATAACAGTGTCTTTTCCGTTAGTCTTAAAGATCTCTATCTTATCTCCCTTCTTAAGGGAAACATCTCCTTTAAGCTCATATGTATTAATGTCTACACCCTTTGCAGTGTAGTCCTGCTTTAAGATCAATGTGTGCTTATAGGTGGCCTCGCCAAAAGCTTCCTTTGTAGAGGGCATTCCGTCAGCGCCTGTAGAATAAAGACGCTTAATGCTGTATGTGCTTAAGGCATCAACCCGATTGTCCAGATAGAAGCCTTCAGGATTAACAAAGGGAGTCTCCTCTATCACGTAGGTATTATCCCCGCTTGCACTCTCATCGTCAACAGTTTTAGTATAAACAGCAGATTCGGAACCCTCTATGCAGCCAACATATTTAACATCATCCGTGCCAAGTTCAAATACCCGGATTTCCTGATAATCGTTTTCGCTCTTGGTGTTGAAATACAGGTAATTCTTCTTATCTGCCGTATGAACCAGCTTGGACTTATAACCGTAGAAATACTGGTCCTTTAAGGAAAATGACTTATCTCCGCACTCAACTGTCACCCCGATATTTACTGGATCGTCTTTATTCTCGGAAATAACCGATACCGATACGGGTACTATCTTACCGTCGCGGTTTAAATCCACCGGCCAGCGCTTAAGATCTCCCACAGGGGTTACAAAGGCTCCGCTTGAAGCTTTAACCTTGTCGGTAAAAAGTGCTGTATTCTCCGCGAAAGTAATATCAACCACCTGCTCGCCAAATGCGTAAGGTGCCAGATCATACGGGTTGAAAATGAACCTTATGGCATCGGGAGTGATACACCAGTTGGATCTGTTCTTTTCATCTGCAAAGTACTTGGCAAGGGATTCATCCAGTTTGCCTTCAAAAGCCACATCCGGATAATCCTTTTTCAAGGCCTTCTCTATAAGAGGAAGCATGTCCTTCTCAGACTTGATAACATCTGAAAGAGCCAGTTCTTTACCTGTTTTTACGTCAAATGTGGTTCCCTTGCAGGCATGATTGGGATGAGGTCCGCCGTAGAAGGTGTCATTTGCGCTAATGAATGATAATATGTCATCACAACGCACTATGCTTATGGCAGTTTTATCCGAATAATAATGCCCTTCGTCAATCTCCTTGGGATCAATGTCCTTTTTCCCCTCTTCAAGAATCTTTTTCTGCGTGGAAAGAACCTTGTCGGAAAATGCCTTAAGTCCGGCTGAAAGTTCCGGATACTTAGCCGCAGAGGCATCATCAAGTTTTAATGTGTCATAATCTGTAGTAAGCAGGAATTTCCCTGAGCCGCTTTTCTTTAAGGAATCACCGTTGGTTACGATAATGGGCTGCAGGATTGTATTATCATTGCTTGCAGCTGCCGAAGTTGCGGTTGCTGAACTTCCGTTCCCCGCCCCGCTGCTTCCGGCCGCGCTGCTTGAAGCTCCTGCCGGATTCTGGCCGCAGCCCGTCATAACAAGGGCCCCAATAAGAGCTGCCGCAGCAATATTTTTTAAAGTTTTCCTCATTCTTCTTATCCTCCATATAATATGTGCTGATATCTAGCCTGCAAATAAGAGTCCGTCAAAGCTTTCTTCCAAGGGCTTGCCGTTAAACTTATTCTCCTCTTCGTACTTCAAAGCGATGTAGGAGCCGTTTTCAGTCTTGAAAATGACTGTATCTTTGCCGTTGGTACGATAGATGGTGATCTTCTCACCCTTCTTAATGGTCACATCATCTTTTAATTCATTCTTTTCAATGTCCACGTTCTTTCCCTTGATATCCTCTTTAACGGTAAGTGTAATCTCATCCATGGCAGTACCGAACTCATCTGAAGATTCGGGGATACCCTTATCATTTATCTTGTAGTTCTTGGAGATGGTGTATGTGCTCATGGCATCTACCCGCTGGGAAAGAACCAGCTTGTCGGGATTAAATATGGGATAGGTATCAACCGTGGTCTTGGATTCCGTTTCGGAAACAAAAGTAATAACCTCTCCCCTGTCATCGCGGATGTAGCTTGAGGGTTCACTTAAATTTGCAGAACCTTTGTAATCCACATTGCCTCCCTTTACCTCAAATACCAGAAGCTCCGGATAATCACTGTATCCTCTGGTGAAGGCATAGATATAACTTCTGTTATCTTTTGTGTGGATACCTTTGACATAGTAATCTACGAAAACATTATCCTTAAGTTCGTATGACTTATCATTACATGATACCGTAAGTCCGGTATAGTGTTCGTTCTCCTTGTCGTAAGTGCCCTTAACTGTAAAGGTGGCCGGAGTACCTGTGCCCTCCAGATCCATAATTGCCTTTCCTTCTGCTGACATGGGTAAAACAAGGCCCTGGTCCGGTTTATTATACTTGCTCGTGAAGAAATCTTTGTCTTTATCGAAACGTAAGGCAACTGACTGGGATCCGCTTGCGTGGGGAGCCAGATCATAGGCGTTAAAAAATATTGTAATGCCGAAAGGAGATAAGCCCCAGTTAATCTTTACATCCTTCTCTTCTTCATATTCTTTTAAGGACTTGTCGAGATCGGTAAACTCTACATCAGGGTATTTGGTTTTCAGATCCTTCTTGACTCTTTCCATGAGATCCTTCTTTGATTTGATCACATCCGTAAGGGCTATTTCCTTGCCGGTTTTAGGATCAAATGCAGCAAAGGTCGTTACATTATTGGGATGAGGTCCCCCTAAGAAAGATGCTGAGGTTTTTAAAAATGAAAATGCATCCCGGTCTGCACGGTAGATCTTAATGGTGGTATTGTCATAAAAATGGGTTCCTGAATTCTTTATGATCTTGTCAGTATCCGGATCATTTTTAACAGATTCCACTCTTTCTTTCTGCTCCTTAAGCTCTTTATCGGAGTAGGCTTTTAGGGCCTCCTGTAAGGCAGGATAAGCCTTAGCAGACGCATCATCCAGTCTTATGGTCTGATATTTACATTCTAAGACGTAGTCATTATTCTTAGTATAGAGATTATCTGTGTTGTTGGTAATGATGGGTACGATAGATGCTGTGGCTGAAGATTCCGATGTTGATGAAGCAGCCGCCGATGCTGATGATCCCGCACTTGCAGAACCTGAAGATCCGGCAGGACCTGTCTGAGCACAACCTGCTAAAAGGCTGCAGATGATAATAGTTCCCAATACAGTCTTTAAGGTTATTTTCATTTTTTAAACTCCCCTTTACTCATGATATGAAAGCTCCTTCTCCGGATTGCTTCCGATATCAAATATAAATGTAAATAAATAAGAAAATGCGACAAATAGTTTACATTTTTTTTATAATTTTTTATTTTTAATTTACTTTTTTATTTGCTTTTTATTTCCCACATAAGCAGAGATCCGTCCATACCGCTCATTCCCAGGGCAAATAACCTGTCCTTTCCGGAATCATCTGTGTACATAAAGCCACAAGTGGGAAGGGTTTCACCGAAATTAAAACCTGCCCTGAGGCTCTTAGCTGAAGTAAGGGAGTCTACATTAAGCCGCTCATGTACTATAAAATCGGCATTACCGTTATCATCAACAAAATTAGTCTCCAGGTCAACTATTCTGAATCTTTTAACTTCCTTCTTGGCTGTGAATATAACGTAGGAAGTGTACTCGCTCTTGTTAACAGGCTCATATGTGATGTAATCCTTGGAAGCATTGGATGCCTCTGTTTCATAAACTACCTTCACATCGCAGCCCTTAACCGACTCTTCAGGGCTAAGCATCTCCGGACCCCAGACCTTCAGTTTCTCTCCTGCGCCACCTGTTCCTGAGGCCTGGCTTGCCCCGGCTGCGCTTGAAGATCCCACTGCCGCGCTTGATGCCGCACTGGATGCTGCACTGGAACTTGCCTTGCTGGAACTTGCCGCCGCACTCGATGAACTAACCGCCGACGACGACTTAGCCGCTGAACTTGCCGCTCCTGTACTTGCAGTGCTTCCTCCGCACCCCGCCAGCAAACCAACAACCATACCCATACATATAACGCTTAAAATACTCTTCTTCATTTACCAATCCCCTTTAATATATTAGTTTTTTTATATTCATCTGATAACAGTTCACATAATATATATTCAAAAGAACCACCTTGAGTCGCAGTCGGCACTTAGCGAAACGATACATTCACAGACGCTAAGGCATATGACATTCGTTGAGCTTAGTGTTCCGTTACGCGAGCACGGAGCGCAAGCGTTGGTTCGTTGAATATATATTATGTGAACGTCACTCGAACACCTTACTCATCTTTATCAACATATCCATAATTCTTAAGAAGCGTCTCAGAATCCCTCCAGTCCTTTTTCACCTTCACCCAGAGTTGCAGGTTCGCCTTTCCCTCAATAAGCCTCTCAATCTCATATCTTGCAGTAGAGCCGATTTTTTTAAGCATAGCCCCCTGCTTCCCAATTATTATACCCTTATGTGAATCTTTCTCGCAAACAATAGTTGCATCAATATCACAAATTCCGTTCTCCCTGGTCTTCATCTTATCGATAACCACCGCTATCCCGTGGGGTATCTCATCCGACAGGGCATGTAAGGACTTCTCCCTTATGATCTCTGATACTATCTGCTTCATAGGCTGGTCCGTAATGGTATCTTCGTCATAGTAAGCCGGTCCGTAGGGCAGGTATTTTACTATTGCATCGATAACATCAAAGGTATTATTCCCCCGCAGGGCTGATATAGGAATTACTTCCGCAAAATCAAACTCCGCGGAGTAAGTCTTAATAACCTCCGCCGTATCAGCCTTCTTCACCATATCCATCTTATTTATCACAAGAATAACCGGGGCCTTGGCCTTCTTTAATTTCTCGATGATATGCCTTTCTCCGCCGCCGATATAAGTGGTGGGCTCCACCAGCCAAAGGATCACATCCACCTCGGAAATGGTCCTCTCGGCCACGTTAAGCATATACTCTCCCAGCTTATTCTTCGCCTTGTTAACTCCGGGAGTATCAAGGAAAATGATCTGGCACCGGTCGTCGGTATAGACCGTCTGTATTCTGTTTCTGGTGGTCTGAGGCTTGTTTGACGTAATGGCTATCTTCTGACCGATAAGAACGTTCATCAGTGTGCTCTTACCTACATTCGGCCGCCCGATCAAACTCACAAAGCCTGATTTGAAAGAATTGTTATCCATATTATTATCGTAATAATCTCTCTTATTGCTGACAGATCTTCATTCCTACCTACTTCAAGGTCTTCACATTCATAAATAACTTCTTAGAATCCTCAATCTGCTTCTCGGATCCCAGGACGCAGAGGTTATCCTGATCTATTACAGAGCGGACCAAGGGCGCAAGAGCCCGGATATCCTCCTGTTTAGTTGAGAGAACCGCATCCCTCTCCTTCTGGCTGATCTCTTCAGTCAGGTTGGTAAGATAAGCCGTCATAGACCGAACACCCTTATTATTAGGGGTTAGGGGTGTATCTATATTACTCATGGTTCCGATGATATATTTGGTCATGTCCCGGTCGTCAACATCGAATTTCTCAATATATTCCGGCACTCCCTCAAAGACCTCTATGGTCTTCTCCAGGTTGGGGTCCCGATATGATGCGAAATAGGAATCTCCGTTCCTTGAAAATCCTGACATGCATCCGTAAGCGCCACCCAGCACTCTTATATTATTCCAGAGATAATCGTACCCTAAAATAGTCTTTAAAACCTGTAATCTTCCCGTATACTCAAAACCAGCATCCTTAAAATTACCGGTTCTTGATACATAGAATACTTTAGCTGCCGTCTTAAAGCCTTCGTTCTTCTTTTCGCATTTAAAGTCGTACTTCTTGTTATCAACAGGCTCCGTACATAAGGTTTTAGCAAAGGCCGGAAGGTCCTTCTTCAACTCTTCCAGGCCATCCTTTGTGGAAGTAAAGCTGACCAGCAGGTTTTCAGGTCTAAACATTGCCTTGGATACAGCCCGGAGATTCTTAGTAATCTCCTCTTTCTTATCCTCAAAATGCTCTTCCAGATCATTTAAGAAATCATACTGCTCTAAGCCTGTAGTCATATCGGAGAACCTGGATACAGGTGAAAAATAGCTCATTCCACGAAGCATGGCCACAGCATGGCCTGCGTTATTGTAATACATCTGATACCTGGACTTGGCTTCAAGGATAACTTCCTTCATCCTCTTATAATCATCCAGAACCGAGGTATTAATGATCTCGGAGATAATATCAAGGGCAGTACCTACTTTGTCATAAAGCACCCTTGCCTTATAGGTAAACATAGCCCGGTACTTGTCCTTATCCCTAACATCACTGTAGATGGACATATTGGGAGATATTCCGCCGGAGTTAATATTTATCTCATTGGTCAGTTCCTGATATGAATAGTTTTTGGTATCCACCAGGCCCAGTAAGGTCTTAAGTAATCCCACATAGGGCATAAGTTCCGTAGACACATCCTTCATGTCAAAAAACAGGGTAAGATAGCCTATTCCGTTGGTGAAATAATCATGGAATACCACCTTTGTCCCGTCCACATCCAACTCTTCATTTACGAAGGGAAGGACTTTCTTTCTGATATCCTCTATCTTAAGAAGAGGTATGGACTCCAGCTCTTCCTTGGTGGAAGGCTCCGTCTGGTACTTCTTCAAAGCAACTGTCTCCGCAGCCATAGCCTCCAGTTCTTCCTTTGACAGGCTCTTCTTAAACCCTCTAAGCTTCTCTTCAAGTTCCTTGTCCTTCTTCTCAGTAAGGCCCTTCTTTGGAACATATATAAGGACGCTACCGTGGCTGTTATCCAGGAGATACTTCTTTATAAGACCTTCAAAGTAACCCCCATCGATCTTTTTCCTAAGCTGGGCAAATACAGCATTTGCCTCCAAATGCATAAAGGGCTCATTTTCATCATAGAGCCATGAATCAAAGCTTTGCAGGCCAAACATCAGTCCCTTTGGATAGGGTCCGAAATCAGCCTCCCTGTACTTAAATTCAAATACGTTAATACCGGCCAAGAGGGACTTTCTGTTAATGCCATTCTTAACCTGCTCAGTTAATACATCTTCTATAACCTTTAAGAACTTCTCCTTCTTATCAGGATCGGAGTTCTTGGCTATAACGGAGAACATGGGCTGCTTAATGCCTCCGTCGTAGGAGCTTAATATATCTTTACCTATACCCGCATCCAGCAGGGCCTGACGAAGAGGCGCTCCCGGGGACATAAGGGCGTATTCCAATATCTGAAATGCAATATATAATTCTTTATCAAGGGAAGTTCCCACAACCTTGTTGTATGTAAGGTAAGTGTTCTCTTCCTCAGATTCTTCATTGGTAATGGAGTATTCTTTTGTGATCTCCCTCATCTTATCGAAGGGTTTCTGAGTTCCTATCTCGGAATCGATCTCTATCCTCTCATACTTACTGAGATACTCCTTGTCAAGCCAGGATAGCTTCTCCGCCATATCCATATTGCCGTAGAGGTAGATATAGCTGTTTACGGGATGGTAATACCGCCTGTGGAAATCAAGAAAGGCCTCGTAGGTAAGCTTAGGAATATCATCCGGGTCACCGCCGGACTCTACTCCGTATGCCGTATCCGGAAATAGAGAGTTAAATATCTCCCTGTCTAGGGACCCTTCGGGAGAAGAAAATGCTCCCTTCATCTCGCCGTAAACCACACCGCTTATGGTGATATTATCATCAACAGACTCCAGCTCGTAGTGCCAGCCTTCCTGCTTGAATATCTCCTGTCTCTTGTAAATGTTGGGATTAAGCACAGCGTCCATGTAGACATCCATTAAGTTCTGGAAGTCCTTATCGTTGCAGCTGGCTACCGGATAAACCGTCTTATCCGGATATGTCATGGCATTAAGGAAGGTGTTAAGGGAGCCTTTTGCAAGTTCAATAAAGGGGTCCTTTGCAGGGAACTTCTCAGATCCGCAAAGCACCGAATGCTCGATAATATGGGCAACTCCCGTGGAATCAGTGGGAGGAGTCCGAAATCCTATGGCAAAGACCTTATTCTCGTCATCGTTAGACAGGAGCATAAGCCGCGCGCCGCTCTTCTTATGCTTCAGCACATAACCCTTAGAATTAAGATCACTGACCTCCCTCTCCTCTATTAATTCATATTCCTTAATGTCTTTTATACTCATATCTATCCCTTTCACTAAAGAATTAGTATTTATTGTTTTATTTTATAACTGACAGATGACGGACAATTAGTTTAAACGCAGTGCCGTTGCGAAGCGTCACTGCATTAAACTAATTGTGCCGTCATCGTCACTTAGTCAATTATTTATTTTATTTCGCATATAACTTCACAAGCTTCTCAAGGTGCTCATATCTTCCCTTAGCCTCACCCTCAGACTTAGCGAATAACTCCTTCGCCTTTTCCGGGTTAGCACGCATAAGTGAATTGTAACGAACTTCTCCGTTAAGGAACTCCTGATAATCTCCTGTAGGAGCCTTGGAATCAAGAGAAAATGCATCCTCACCCTTAGCAGCAAGCTCCGGATTATATCTGAAGAGATGCCAGTAACCGGCCTCAACAGCGTTCTTCTCTTCTGTCTGAGCCTTGCTCATACCTGCCTTAATACCGTGGTTGATACAAGGTGCATAGCAGATAACGATAGACGGTCCGGGATAAGCCTCTGCCTCGGCAATAGCCTTGATGCACTGGTTGTAATCAGCACCCATAGCTACCTGAGCCACGTAGATGTATCCGTAACTCATGGCGATGCCGGCCAAGTCTTTCTTCTTAACTTCCTTACCACCTGCTGCAAACTGAGCTATGGCACCTGTAGGTGTAGCCTTGGAAGACTGTCCGCCTGTATTGGAGTAAACCTCGGTATCGAATACCATGATGTTAATATCCTGTCCGGAAGCAAGTACATGGTCAAGTCCGCCGAATCCGATATCATAAGCCCATCCGTCACCACCGAAGATCCACTGGCTCTTCTTAGCAAGGAAGTCCTTGTCTTTGAGGATGTCCTTAGCCTTGTCGCCGTCACATCCCTCTAAGATCTTAACCAGCTTATCCGTAGCAGGTCCGTTTAAAGCCCCGTTATTAAATGTATCCAAGTATTCCTTAGCAGCTGCCTTAGCCTCTTCCTTGCAGCCGTTTACTGCTATATCCTCGATCTTAGCCTTAAGGGAAGCACGAAGTGCCCTCTGGGCTAAGAACATACCATATCCGAACTCTGCAGCATCCTCAAAGAGTGAATTTGACCATGCAGGTCCCTTGCCTTCGGGAGTTACGGTATAAGGTGTTGAAGGTGATGAGTTACCCCAGATAGATGAACATCCTGTAGCATTGGCAATGTACATTCTGTCGCCGAATAACTGGGTAACCAGCTTAGCGTAAGGTGTCTCACCGCAGCCTGCGCATGCCCCTGAGAACTCAAGGAGAGGCTGCTTAAACTGTGAACCCTTAACTGCTGTCTCTTTGAACTTCTCGTTAACCTCAGGCTTAACAGGCAGGTGTCTTCCGTAGGAGAAGCACTCCTGCTGATCCATATTCTCTTCAAGTGATGTCATGGTAAGAGCCTTGTTGCCCTTCTTGCCCGGACATACATTTGCGCAGGATCCGCACCCTGTACAGTCAAGAACTGAAACCGTCATGGAGAATGTAAGGTTATCAAGTCCTGTCATCTTAGCCTTCTTCATAGCTGCCGGAGCCTTATCAGCCTCCTCTGCCGTCATGGCGATAGGTCTGATAGCGGCATGAGGACATACATATGAGCAGAAGTTACACTGGATACAGTTCTCCGGATTCCAGTTGGGAACATCTACTGCGATACCTCTCTTCTCGTATGCAGCAGTACCTGAAGGTGTGGTACCGTCCACATAAGGCTTAAATGCTGATACGGGAAGCTTGTTTCCTTCCTGTGCATTAATGGGAATCTGAATATTATTAACGAAGTCGGTAACTTCTTTTCTGTGGCCTGAAACCTTCTTGGAGAGGTCTTCGTCCTTGGCATCCTTCCAGGAAGCCGGAACCTTGATCTCTACTACGTCTTTTGCACCGCGGTCTATTGCGTCATAGTTCATCTGAACTACCTTGTCACCCTTACGTCCGTAGGTATCTAAAGCAGCCTTCTTCATAAGCTCGATAGCCTTATCCTCGGGGATAATATTTGCCAGTTTGAAGAATGCTGACTGGAGAACTGTATTAATACGTCCCCCAAGACCTATCTCCTTACCGATCTTAATACCGTCGATGGTATAGAACTTAATGTTGTGTTCTGCAATATATCTCTTGGCCTGTCCCGGAAGATTCTTCTCTAAGCCTTCCATATCCCATGAACAGTTAAGAAGGAAAGTTCCGCCGTCTACGATATCCTGAACCATGTTGTACTTACGTACATAGGAAGGATTATGGCAGGCAACGAAATTAGCCATATTTATAAGATACGTGGACCGGATGGGGTCTTTACCGAATCTCAGGTGTGATATGGTAACACCGCCTGACTTCTTTGAATCATAATCAAAGTAAGCCTGAGCGTACATATCCGTATTATCACCGATGATCTTAATGGAGTTCTTGTTGGCTCCTACAGTACCGTCTGCACCCAGTCCCCAGAACTTGCAGCTTATGGTTGAAGAAGAAGCTGTGTTGGGGTTCTCCTTGATCTCAAGTGAAAGATTGGTTACATCATCAACTATACCGATGGTGAATCTCTTCTTGTCCTTGTTATTGTATACGGCTACGATCTGTGCCGGTGTAGTATCCTTTGAACCAAGGCCGTAACGACCGGAAAGAACGGGAACATCCTTGAACTTGGAGTCCTTTAATGCTGCCACAACGTCTAAATAGAGGGGCTCACCAAGAGATCCCGGCTCCTTTGTTCTGTCAAGTACTGATATACACTTAACAGTGTCGGGAATAGCCTCGATAAGAGCTTTGGCAGAAAACGGTCTGTAGAGGCGAACCTTTACTACACCAACCTTCTCTCCCTTAGCTACCAGGTAATCGATGGTCTCATCGATGGTATCACATACGGAACCCATAGCGATGATGATGCGGTCTGCATCCTTAGCTCCGTAGTAATTAAAGAGCTTATAGTCTGTACCAATCTTCTTGTTAACCTTGTCCATATACTTCTGAACGATACCGGGCATTGCATCATAAGCGCCGTTACAAGCCTCTCTTGCCTGGAAGAAGATATCCGGGTTCTGAGCCGAACCTCTCTGGCAGGGATGGTTGGGATTAAGGGCATTCTTACGATACTCATTAATAGCATCCATATTTACCAGGTCCTTTAAATCTTCATAATCCCATGTCTCGATCTTCTGGATCTCGTGAGATGTTCTGAAACCGTCAAAGAAGTTGATAAAAGGAATACGTCCTTCGATGGCAGCACAATGAGCTACGGGAGTTAAGTCCATAACTTCCTGCACGCTTGATTCGCAAAGCATAGCCACACCTGTCTGACGACAGGCATATACGTCGGAATGATCTCCGAAGATGGATAATGCGTGACTTGCTATAGCTCTGGCTGATACGTTAAATACTCCGGGAAGTCCCTCTCCTGCTATCTTGTAGAGATTGGGGATCATAAGTAAAAGTCCCTGAGATGCGGTGTAGGTAGTGGTCAGCGCGCCGGCTGCCAGTGATCCGTGAACCGTACCTGCAGCTCCCGCCTCAGACTGCATCTCCGTAACCTGTACAGTCTGGCCGAAAATGTTCTTGCGTCCCTGAGTTGCCCATTCATCCGTAGCCTCAGCCATAACAGATGAAGGTGTGATTGGGTAGATAGCCGCTACATCAGTGTATGCATAAGATGCATGGGCTGCTGCATGGTTACCGTCCATTGTTTTCATTGCTCTTGCCATAAAATAAGCCTCCTTATCATCACTTTTCTGCTCCTGCAGAAAAAATATAGTTTAAAAAGATTTGCATAAATCTTTATAGATACAATGTCTCAAACTCTTCCGGAGGGATAGCCCTGTTAAAGAAGAATCCCTGGCCCATATAGACCCCGTTTTCCAGAAGAAAATCAACCTGTTCCTGATTCTCAACCCCTTCGAAGACTATCTCTCTTCCGGTGGTCCGAATCAGCTCGCATATCTTAACGATATATTCTTTTGAAAGTTCTCCGCTTCCCAGTTTGTAGAGAAAACTCTTATCTATCTTAATAACATCCACCGGAGATGAAAGCAGAATATCCAATGAAGAATACCCTGTTCCGAAGTCGTCCATGGAGATAACATACCCCATGGCTTTAAGCTTCTCCAGATTCTTATACATAATCCTGGAATCAGCGGCCAGGCAGCTTTCCGTAACCTCTATCTCTATCTCTTTAGGATCGATACCGTACTTCTCTGTTAAAGACACTATCCGCTCTATAAAATTAGGCAGAGCATTATGTTTTCTGGAGAAGTTAACGGAAACCCTGATGGGTTTGCGCTCCTCATACTTCCATTTACGAAGGAGTTTTAAGGTCTCTTCAAAGGCAAAGAAGTCAAGTTCTACTATGCTTCCGTGCTTCTCCAAGGCCGGAATGAAGGTATCCGGCAGGTTCACTCCTCCCTTGCCGTCATTCCATCTGATAAGTGTCTCGGCACCTACAACCTGACCGACCCTCATATCTACCTTGGGCTGCAGGTAGGCTTTAATGTCTCCTGCTTCCAAAGCACCGGCCAGGCTTGAAGTAATATCAAGCTCAATACTTCTCTCTTGCCGCATCTCCTCAGAGAAGAAGGAAATATGCCTTCCTGTAAGGAGCTTGGCATTCTTTCTTGCCAGATTGGCAAAATCAAAAGCACTGGCCATATCCCTCTCGGGGCCGTCAATATGATAAATACCTACATTAATCTGACAGCCTGCAGTAGGATAACAATGATTCTGATATTCATAGTATCTGGCTGACATTCGGTCTATGGCCTTCATGAACTCATCTTTATTTGGAGTAATTATGATTGCGGCAAATAAATCCGAGTGAACCCTGCATACACATTCAACAGTCGGTTCCGAGCTTATAATTGAAGCAAAATTAACAAGCAGATTATCTCCCGCTTCGAAGCCCAGGCTCTCATTTACATGGGCAAATCCTATAATATCCGCATAGGCCAGGGCACAATAGTTGTTCTCATTGACCTTCTTTATAATGTCCGCGCCCTTGATCATAAATACTTCGATATTATTAACCCCTGTCAGGCGGTCAAACATATATAACTTTTCAAGCTCTGCCTTGCTTCTTACATTTCCTGTTTTAATGCTGATAAAATAGGACATTGTAAGGCAGAACTGATATATGGTCTCTTTGTCGTAATCCGACAGGTGACGGTTATGCTCTGTATCATAGAAGAAAAATGCAAGATTCTCCACAAATCCCGGTCTTGAAACCATACATGCGGAGACTGATTTATAACCATTCTTCTTAAACGATTCTATATCTTCTCTGCAAAGCTTAGTCTCGTCAGTACAGTCTTCAATAACATTAAGATAATTAAGCTTAAATTCCGAGACAGCCTTCCATTTGTTCTTCTTATTTATCTTAAGGCTTCTGGTAACAATTCCTACATTTTTTACCCATCGGTTGGTCTCGTATACAATGTCACCGTTTGTACTGTTCTCAAGGAGTGCAATGGCAGAAAAATCATACCGCACTCCAAGTTTCTCAAGCAGAATATTCAGGGTGGAATCAATGCTTTTGGTGTTTAAAAAGAGGGTAAATGCGTATTGAATAAATGCAGTATCAAACGAATAATTAGCTAGGTCGTAATCAAATTCAGTATCCACTCTTCCCTGGGACTGCTTGTCTCCCAGAGCTGCTATCTCTCTGTTATATACAGCCACACCGTCTTTGCCGTTATTCTTGGCAAAATACATGGCACTGTCGGCCTTCTTAAACAAGGTATCGTAATCAGCTCCATCTGCTTTATACATACTTATGCCGATACTTGTGCTTATCTTGAAGTTCTGGTTCTCTCCCACATAAATCTCTGATATGGTTCTGTTGATCCGCTCAGCCTTACTCTCTGCCAAAATGGGAGACACATCTTTTAGTATAATTACAAACTCATCTCCTCCGGCTCTTCCTGCTATATCATCTTCACGAATGACCTTGCGAATGGTATTTGCAATATTCTCGATAACCACATCACCTACCATATGTCCGAGAGTATCGTTAACATGTTTAAAATTATCGATATCGATTACCAGAACTGCATGTTTTTTATTTCTGTTTCTCTTGTCATTAAAGAAATCATCTGCTTTCTGTTTCAGGGCAGATTTATTATACAGCTTGGTCATGGGATCGAGAAGGAGTTCATCTTCCATCTTCTCCTGACTTAGCTTTTCTTCGTTTATATTTCTGAGACGGCCGATGATCTTAACTATATCGCCTTCGCTGTCATGCATGCTGGAGTAGATCATTTTGAACCAGAAATACTTTTTATCTCTCATGCATACCCGCAGATCAACTGAACCTGATATTAGCTTGTCTTTTGCCGTCCATAAGGTATCCGTGATACGCTTCAAGTCATCAGGATAAATGAGCTCTTTAATGGAGCCTGTTTTAAAAAAATTCGCTTTATTAGGCGGTATTGCAAAAGAATCAGCATATTTTTCGGATATTTCAATAGAATCCTTCTGAATATCATATTCAAAGATGATCTCTTCTGCGATCTGCATTATTATTCTGTTGCGTTCAGACAGGTATTTAAAACGTTCCTCCAGCCTGTATCTATCCGTAATATCCGCAAAGGTACAGATAAGATAGTCATAGTTATCCAGTATTATCCTGGATATATATGATTCAACGTAGATCTCTCGTTTGTCGTAGGTATACATGTTGTGCTCAGACTTAAAGGACTCTCCCGGATAAAGCATAGCTCTCTTATAGGCTCCTACTGCACTGCTCCGGTTCTTTTTTCCTAAGAGGGAAAACAGTTTATAATCCTTCTCGGCAAATTGCTCAGGTGTATGTCCCAGTATCTCGTAGAATTTATCATTTGCAAAGTCAAAATTATATTCTTCCTTTCCGTCTTTTCCCACAGTGATAATATAGGAAACAAAGCCGCAGGGAAATAGCCTCAGGACGGTATAAACACTGTTTCTGAAAGTTTCTAAATCTTCCGAATGTGAATTTGAGAAAAAATCGTTAAATACACTGTGCAACATTATGCTGTCACTCCATGAGGGTATTTACTTCAAGAAAGCGTCGAGCTTTGAAAGGTTATTACTTCCCATTCCGGCTGAAATCGCGCTTAATATAATAACGTCCTTAAACTTATATGTTGAATACAGGTCCTTAATGGAACCTGTGTAGTATCTGTAATCAACAATGTATATATGCTGATAATGATCTACCAGGAAGGGGATCATGGCGTTACCAAATGACTCCTTTATTACCAGACAGGAAGATCCGTCGTTAACCTTTGGATTATCAATTACAGACCAGGGATTATCTCCGCCGATGAAGGTGTTGTACTTGGTCCCTGCAGCCCAGTTGTCTACGTCCTTAATGATCTTCCATGCAGTTTCCTTGCCGTCTTTGTCGGTAAACTTCATGTCGTTGGTTCCCTTAGGCGCATAAGCTTCAACTGTATCCGGGTTATTTAGCAGGTTCTGGTCCTTGGTATGAGTGTAGAAAGATCCCACAAATCCCGCAAAAGTAACCTTTTCAAAATCAGTTATATTATGGGGTTCTTTCCCCATGGCCTTGCAAAGCTCTACATATGCGTAATATGCTCCCAGGGCCGTCCAGTGGTGATCAGTCCGAAAATAAAGGTACTCTTTCTTGTGCTGACGCAGGGTGTCCATGATATTAATGCACTTGGCATCATTACCTATTGCCTTATATATGTAATCTATGGCTTCTCTCTGATCCCCGGATTTAACGGTCTTTCTAAGGGCATCCGGCATGGTGGTGTCCATGGCAGTAGGAATAACCATATCATAGATATTAACCGTTCCTCCCAGGGCCTGATTGGCCTTCTTCACGCAGTTAATATACTGATTGGCGATACCTTCCGAGAAACCGTACATCTCGTAGCCTGTATCTCCTGCCACAAGTATTCCGTTAGATGTCTTGGTTTTGGTATCTGAAACCGCTATA